>Ga0302326_10000325_pt1 | contig 137089 bp, 123 predicted proteins | sample Palsa_T0_3_FD_202264 | JGI IMG/M metagenome (GOLD analysis project Ga0302326, IMG submission 202264) | Peat permafrost microbial communities from Stordalen Mire near Abisko, Sweden - Palsa_T0_3 | ecosystem: Environmental > Terrestrial > Soil > Palsa > Peat permafrost | place: Sweden: Abisko... | reverse complement strand
GGAGAACGGAGGATAGCGTCCTCACGTCCCCGTCAATGTCCTGGATGACGGTCTACAACTGGCCGGTTTTGAGGTGTCCCCGACTGGCCGGTTTTGGGTGTCCCCCGAGGCAAGTCGCCCCCGGCTAGTGCGCCAAGCGGAAGTGTTTGACGTGAACTGCTCACTACCGGAACGTCAGGAGCATTAGAAAAGACGCCCGTCTCTATCCAATCAAAAGAGACCGTACAGGACTCGAAATGGGCCGGGAGGGTTCTGAGAGTGACATCCTTCACCACGGCATTCTTGGATTCATAAGTGTAGTGCGTTGCGGCTAGAGGAAGTGTTTGTTTTAACCAATCAAGCGTCTCTTTGAGGGACGGCCCGCCGCCAGTCGTCTCGGGTGACACTGTATTGTCGGTAAGCGGCCCTGCGTTCTGCCGGTCGTCCTGGCCTTTGATGGTCCGCCGCATTTGCTCCAAGGTCATAGGCTCGTGGAGATTGTTTAGCATTCCACGTACATAATTAGCTGGAAGTGCGAGGTTTAGCCCTTCCGCGGAACGCCGGTTATAAGAGATGACGCCAATGGCCTGGCCCTTGTTGTTGACCAGTGGCCCTCCGCTATCCCCAGGACTGACGGCAGCGTCGGTTTGTAAGGCCTTGAATCCCTCACCGCTATCCCGCACGGAACTCAAAATACCGGCGGTGACTGCTCTTTCGAGACCCCGTGGACTTCCCACGATTACAACCTGGTCACCGATTGTCAGTGCGTCCGAATTGCCGAAATCCAAGATGGGAAGGTCGAATCCGGCGATCTTTACCACTGCAACGTCCCGGCGTTCATCCGTGGCAAGGACGGAGACGGAGTCATAAGCTTCGCCATTCGCCAGGTGAACGATCGCCGTCTTCAGCTCTCTGATGACATGAAGATTAGTTACGATCTTTCCGTCTTTCGAGATAATGAAGCCACTTCCCAGCACTTCTCGAGAGTCGGTCTTGCCTTCGATGCCGACGACTGAGGGCGAAACCTTCTTGGCGATTTGGGCGATCGTCAAGGCGGTCTGCCCAAATGCGGTGGGCAGGATCAGTAACGGTGCGATCATGAGCTTCAATTCAGGCACTCCTTAAGAGTGAGCAAAACGACTATATTCATCATATGCTCTTCAGGTCGAACAGGATCGTCGGAAGTAAGGCAAATGCTAACGTTGGATAGCGGCCTGTGATCGCCAAGGCAACTATTGCCGGCCATCTTTGGCGCTTTGTCAGAGCGATACGCCGGAAGCTCGTACGGATTGCGGGTGGCTGCCTCCCATAGGCGGGGGGGGCACTGCCCGCCCTCCGCGAACGCTCCGCCGTGTGCCTGTCCATTCCGACCCGGCGTACCCAGGCTGTCGAGTCGGCCTGAGCCGGCGCCGGCTTGATAAAGTCTCGTCAGGGCCAGCGCTGCGCGCCGTGAATGATGTTCGATATCTCCACCGCCTCCGGCAGCACCCGGTACACGATTACAAATGGCAGCGGCGGCAACAGCAACTCTCGCGTGCCCTCCACCCGGCCGATTCTGCCGCGATGCGGAAATGTGCGGAGGGCGGCTGCGCCGGCGTAGATCGCCTTCGCGACGCGCTGTGCCGCGGCGGGGCTATCCATGCGGATGTAGGCAACGATACGCGAAAGGTCTTCGGCGGATTCGACCATCGAACCTGCATTCTAAGGGCGCAGCATTTTCTCCATTCGCGCCCACTTCCTCGTGGGTAAGGAACTCGCCTCGGTCCAGTTGCTCGAGCCCCTTCTTCACCTGCTGCCGAAACCAGGAATCATGGTCGAGGTGCTGCTCCACAAGCTGCTGAACATAGGTATCCGCGCTGCTGCTATGCTCGGCCGCGGCCTGCTGAATCTTCGCTTCTACCTCAGGTGTGAAATGGACTTCCATCGCGTTTAGGGTAACAGATCCTCACTGCGCCGGCAGCGGCCGCATCATCAAATTCCGGAACTCCACCACGCTCCCTTTGTTGTGCTGTTGCAGCGCCAGGAGGCCCTTCCGATAAGTGTTCTTCTGGTCCACGTAATCCACGACCACCTTATCGTTCACCTTGATGATGATGTGATTGCCGTTGGGATGACGTCCTGTGTCCACCAGGTGTCATCCGGGATAAGCTGCTCCTTGATGTCGGCGAAGCGGTACAGGCTGCCCGTGCGCCGCCAGTCGGAATGCGTATTGTTCACCTGGGCCTCGTAACCGGCCGGCCACTCGGGCCCGAACTGCGCGCGGAAATACATGCCGGAATTGCCGCCGTGGTTGATCTTGACTTCGGCTTTGAACTCGCAATTCTCGCATTCGCGCAGCATGTAGAACAGATGGCTGCGCTCGCCATCGCCCACGATCTTGCCGTCTCGCACGGACCAGCTTTCGGGATTGTCTCCCGCCTTCCAGCCGTCCAGCGTCTTGCCGTCGAACATGGCGATCCATCCGCCGCCGTCGTCCGCGGCCGGCAAACAGGACGCCGCCAAAGGGCCCATCACGACCAGCCGCATTGGAAATCTCACTCGCGCGCCTCGCTCTCGCGGCCATTTTACTATACCGCCCTGCTATTCTGAAGGCTGATGTATCTGAAAATCCTGGCGCACCCGGTCTTCGTCAACCTGAACTTCCACATGCCCATGATCGTGGACCTGTCGCATCCGCTGGTCATGCTGCAAGGCGAAAACGGTTCGGGCAAATCCACGCTGCTGCATTCGATCTACTACGCGCTGCGCGGCCAGCCGGTGGATGGCTACATCTACCGCCTGGATGCCGGCCATGTGAAGCTCGCCGAGCTTGGCGAAATCTACCTGTTCGACGCGGAGGCGCACAATCCGCGCACGAATCCGGAGTTCTTCAAGGAGGACCCGCGCCTGCAGGAGTTTCTGAGCATGGCCAGCCACGGGCAAGTGATGCTGAGCATGTTCCGCGAGAACTTTCCCGGCTTGCCGGATGGCACCGTGCTGTTGCTGGACGAGCCGGAGATGGCGCTTTCGGTTTCGAACCAGCGGCGGATTCTGAAAATGCTGCTCGAACTGGTGGACCGCAAGAAGTTCCGCGTGATTTGCGCCACGCATTCGCCGGTGCTGATCGAAGCGCCGGAGACGTACACGATCAACCTAGACAACCACATCAACAAGAACGTGCTGGCCACGGATCTGGGCCTGCAGGGCGCCAGCACGATTCAGTAGGCCGGACGTTTCGTTTCCCGGCTCAGCAACTATTTCCCGCGCGGTGTCGATTCCAACCGTTCCCAATCGTCATAATGACGGAGGAGAACATTATGGCAAACGCCTTCGTACATGTGGAATTGAACACCACCGATGTGGATAAATCGAAAGCCTTCTATGGAAAGCTTTTCGAATGGACGCTGGAGGACGTCCCGATGGGGCCGGGCGCCTACACGATGATCAAAGTCGGGAAAGGAACGGGCGGGGGAATCCTGAAGCACCCCGTGCCGGGCGCACCGTCGGCATGGCTCGCCTACGTGGAAGTCGCCGACATTGCCGCGGCCACGCAGAAGGCCCGTTCACTGGGCGCGACGATCATGCAGGACGTGACCGAAGTCATGGGTATGGGTTCGTTCAGTATTCTTGTCGACCCGACCGGGGCCGCACTCGGTCTGTGGCAAACCAAGACGTAGGGTAAAGCGGTCCTATGGCCGCAACCATCGGGGCGTGCCGGCCGGCGCGGTGCGCCCGGTGCCTAGACCGGCTATTGGATTTCGTCCCCCACAACTGGAGGTTTTCCTTTTCCCGCGCGCCGCAGGATTCGTCTGGCATGGGGGACGTCGGCGCGGCTGGAGCGCAGGCGAAAGTATTCTTCCGTCCGCAGGGCCGACAGCTTCTCCGCGACCGCCACGTTGATGAACTGATTGAGGGCTACCCCTTCGCTTTCTGAGACGCGCCGAGCCTCGTCGAGCAGCGACTCCTGCAGGCGTAGCGCGACGTTACTTCTTCTCATAGTGACTGTCCTACCTCCCTCCATGCCTCTGGCGGCGTCACCGCGCGGATTCCGAATGCCGCCGCAACCGATTTGAAGTGATGCAAATTGAAAGTCACAAGGCGATCCGCGCAGCCATTTACCGCTGTCTCCAAAACCATCTCGTCAGCCGGATCCTCCAGTTGCGGCCGCCAGAGGAACCACAAGTGGATAGGAACGGCGACCGCCGCCAGAGCATCCAAAATGGTGTTGGTTTCCTCAATCGACAGGCCCGTTGCTTCTAATTGGTGCGGCCTGGTCAGTACGGCTTCGTATTCAATCATCAACGGCACCGAGGCAATCGCCTGAATTTCGCCGCTCAATGCACCCAGCAGCAACCTGCGGGAAGCTCCGCGGTCGCTTCTCAGAGCTGCGACGAGTACGTTCGTATCGAGTACGCACCGCAAACAAGCCTCCGCCATATGATATCACATGCAATATCCCATTTTGGCTTGGCTATCCCCGCGGATAGCAGCCCAGAACCTTCAGCACATCGGCCAACTCGCGGAGGTGGCCAAGGGCGTTCTGCGCCGCGGGCGCATCCACGCGGCCCAGAAAGTCCAAATAGAAGAGATACTCCCAAGGTTTGCCGCGCAGCGGCCTGGATTCGATCTTGGTGAGATTCAGATCCCGCAGCGCGAAGGCGCTGAGGCAGCGGAACAGAGCGCCGGGAATATTGCGCGTGGAGAACACAAGCGAGGTTTTCCATTGCGCATTTGGGGGTATTATGGGTGGATATTTGCGGGTATAATCCAACGTCCGGAGGAGGAAGAAGCGGGTAAAATTCCGGCGATCGTCCTCGATCGAGCGCCGCAGGATGCGCGCGCCGTAAATCTCCGCGGCTACCGCGGAAGCGATGGCGCCGGCGTCGCTAAGCCCTTCTTCCATAATCATTTTGGCGCTGCCGGCGGTGTCGTAATAGGTCACTCGCTCGATGCGCGGATGGCGCGCGAAGAAATCCAGACACTGGTTCAGTGCGACCGGATGCGAATATACGCGCCGGATGCGGGAGAACGGTACGCCAGGGGGCGCCATCAGGTTGTGGACAATGCGCACGTTGGTTTCGGCCACGATGGGAAGCTCGAAACGCTGCAGGTGATCGTAGTTCTCGTGTACGGACCCGGCCAGGGTATTTTCAATGGGAATCACCGCACCCGCGGCGGCGCCTTCCTGCAGGCTGCGGAAAACATCTTCGAAGCGCGGGCAGGGGAGCACTTCGATTCCGGCGCCCAGCAGCTTGCGGGCGGCTTCTTCGCTGAATGCGCCGCGTTCGCCCTGGAATGCGATGAGCGGCTGGGGGACTGGGCGCTTCATTGCGCGGGGCCGTCCCACCGGCGCACGTCCGCATCGGGCACGCCCATCAGGTCCAGCACCCGGTCCACGCCATGATCCACCAGATCCAGAACGGTTTGCGGGCGATTGTAGAATCCCGGAATGGGCGGCGCGATGATAGCGCCCATTTCGGTAAGCGCGACCATGGTGCGCAAGTGGCCCAGGTGAAGAGGCGTTTCGCGCACCATGAGCACCAGCTTGCGGCGTTCCTTGAGGGCTACATCGGCGGCGCGCAGCAGCACATTGGAAGTGATGCCGACGGCGATGGCGGACATGGTCTGGATCGAGCAAGGCGCCACCACCATCGCATCCACCGGAAAAGAGCCGCTGGCCAGGCGGCAGGAGATATCCTCCAGTGGATAAGAGTAGTGGGCCATTTTTCTAAGGTCCGAGGCGTGGCTTCCGGTTTCCAGGAACAGGGTCTTTTCGCCGGCGCGGGTGAGCACCAGGTGGATCTCCACGGCCGGATTGCGGCGGAGCCGCGCGAGCAGGCGCACACCGTAAATGGCGCCGCTGGCGCCCGCGATTCCCACTACAATTCTCAAAATTGGCCTCTCGCGCCGATCTCTGTTCCGAATTCAGAACAAAATCAGCTTCATTCGCCTTGCCTTGGGGTCCCGCACCCAGATATAATCGCAAGCGGAATATCTGGGTTTCGCCGGCGTGCGGGCAGTGTCGATGGAGTGCGGGCGCCCAGAGGGAGTATTATAGCCGGGATCATAACATGAAGGATGCCGGACAGAAGCTGAAACGGGCGCGCGAGCGGCTCAACCTGCGCTATCGCGATGTGGAGCGAGCCAGCATCCGGATCGCCGAACTGCGCCAGAACGAGGACTTTGCCATCGCGCTCAGCCGCCTTTCGGATATCGAGAACAAGGGGACTGTCCCCACCATCTATCGGCTGTATTCGCTGTGCGCCACCTACCGGCTGGACATAGCGGAGGTTCTGCAGTGGTACGGAGTAGACTTGGCGGTGCTGCCCGCGGACGCCGCCGCCCTCCCGCTGGAGAGTACGCACCTGCTCGGTTTTGGACCCGCCATACACGGCGAGGTTCAGGTGCCTCTGACAGTCGACCCAGGGGTGGATCTAAGCAAAACCACCTATTTGAGCCGCGCCATCCGCCGTTGGGGCAAACTCCCGCTCTCCTTGTTGAATGCGGTGGATCTGAAGCACCATCGCTATGCCTTTGTCGGCTCGGAGGATTGGTCCATGTACCCGATCCTGCAACCGGGCGCGCTGGTGCAGATCGATGAAAGCCGGCGCAAGATCGTCAACGCCGGCTGGAACAACGAGTTCGAGCGCCCCATCTACTTTCTGGAGCATCGCGGCGGCTGCGTTATCGGCTGGTGCACGTTGAAAGGCAGCCAGTTGGTCTTACAGCCGCATCCGGCCTCGCAATGTTTTCCCGTTATCTATGCGTATCCGTCCGAAATCGACGTGATCGGCCAGGTATCCGGCGTGGCTATGATCCTGGATCAGGGGAAACGCCGCCGTACTCGTGTTTGAGCAGGGCCAGTAGAGTTTCCAGATCCCCAACGAAGAGCCGCCGCTCGACATCCTGGGCCGCGGACGGCGCCCAGCGTTGGTAAGCGGCAGAAGCTGCCCAATCCGCCAGCGTGGCTGCCGGACTCGGGGTTTCGGCCAGATATTCCTGCAGGTCGGCCTTCTGCTGTGCCAGGTTCAGGCATAGCCAGTCCTGGAAAACCCGCGCGTGGCTCCGCCGCAGAGTCTCCCCGGCTTCCTCTTCGCCGACCATCTGCGCCAAGCCCGGGTGCTCGTATGCGCCGTCGGCCTGGTTGCGCAGCGACGCGAGATACAGCACCCGGCCGAACAAGGTCGGGATGCGAGCCAATGTGTGGCGCCAAAGCTCGGCGGCCGGCTCCCGGCTGGACGGCTTGTCCGGAACCGATTTTCCATTACTCATAGAAGGCTCTCCAGGCATCGCCTTGCGCGGTCCGGAAAATTCCGGTTGTACGCTCAGATCCGGCATGCGCCGCGGAAGGACTAGAGGTCCTGGGCTGATTATACATCATGGACCTATTTGGTTACCTTTAGATAACCGCTGTTCCGGATTCGGAAAAGTTTTGTGTGGTATACCCGTTGCGAATGGCCACCGTATAACTTTAGACATAGTCACTTTAGTTAGCAAGGAGAAAAACCCTATGTTTAAAAAAGTTTTGCTGGCGGTTGTTCTAGCACTTTCGTTCTTCTCGGCGATCAGTGTCCAAGCGAGTGCGCCGCCGCCCACGTGTGGTGGACCCGGCAATCCGTGCCCTTGGGTCAACTAGGGATCTAGTCCATTCGTCCGGTGTCGCGGAGTGCGTCCGCAAGCGCAGATGTTGGCGGCGTTTCGTCCGAAGTGTTGCTAGAATCGGATCTCGAATCGTCGTAGTGGAGTCCGCATGGCACGCATTCTTAGCCTGCTGATCGCGGCAGGCACCGCGTCTTTAAGCATTCGCCTGTTTGCTATCGGTCTCTATCGCCGATACCGCATCTTCTTCTTTTACATGATATTCGCGACAGTGCAGCTTGGCGTCCTGGCTAGCATTGGCGAGGACAATGGCGCCTACCAGAAGGTCTGGGTGCTGACGGAACCGCTGGAATGGCTCTTTTATGTCCTGGTGGTCTTGGAGATATATGCCTTAGTCCTGCAGGACTATCGGGGCTTAGCGACGGTTGGCAGATGGGCTCTAATTACGGCGGTTGTGGTAGCCTTGCTGGCCTCGGGCATCAGCCTGATGGCGCCTTCCCATCTGACCAGGCAAGGTACCTTGATGCGTTATTATTACGTAGCGGAGCGGGCGGTGTACTTTAGCTTAGTCGTCTTCCTGCTTTCGATCCTGGGTTTCCTCATGCAGTACCCCATCACCCTGAGCCGCAACGTGATTGTCCACAGTATGGTGTTTTCCGTTTATTTTCTTGGTAATACGTTCCTTTATCTGATGCTCAGCATGCGCGGATTCGAATCCATCGTCGCGGTGACGAATGCCCTCTCGCTGATCACCTTGGCCGCCGTGGGCGCCTGGTTATTGATGTTGAATCCGGCCGGCGAGCTCCGCAAGGTGAGCCTGCGCCCCCAGTGGATGCCTGGCCGGGAAGAGGAACTCGTCAGCCAGTTGAATCATCTCAACGCCGCGCTCCTTCGCGCTACGCGAAAATAGACCAAAGTGACTATTGATTTTCCGCCCCCGACAGGTTATTCTCACTTGGAGAGTAAAAGGCGAGCATGGATTTGATCCTCGGCATGGCCGCATTTGTCTGCCTGGCAGTCGGAGCGGTCTTGGCATTTCTATTTCGGCGGCTAATAGCGGGACCCAAATCTCTCCCGGTTTCCGTGGACTGGATCAACGACCTTTCGATTGCGCGATACCGGCCGATGGAAAGGTTGCTGAGCGAAGAGGATTACCGCTTTCTGGCCAGCCAGCCTGGCTTTGACAAGCGGATGCTGCGACGCATCCGGGCGGAACGCCGGAAGGTGTTTCGGGGATATCTGGCTTGTTTGAGCCGCGATTTCAGCTTGGTCGGCGCCGCTTTGAGGCTCATGATGATGTATTCCGCCCAGGACCGTCCGGATCTGGCGGGAATCCTTTATAAGCAACAGGCGCTCTTTGCGTTCGGGATGCTGGCCATACAATGGCGTCTGGTTCTGCACGCGTGCGGGTTGGGAAGGGTGGATGTTGGCGGTCTGGTGCGCGGCATGGAGTATATGCGCCTGGAACTGCGGCAAATGATCCCCGCCGAAGGCGCGGCCGTCGCTTAGAGCGTGGGGCGGGCGTCCACGCCTGCTGTCGGGTCTCCAGACCCGCTCCCGAGCATCTTCACAGTTTCTTCAAAATCTCCTTGGCTTCCTTCAGTTTCATGAACTGTTTTTCCGCTTGATGAAATTCCCGCGTGTGTACCCGCCGCTTGGCCCCATTGTGCTCAACCGGATACCGCAGATGCAGCATCTCGTGGAACATCACGTACTCCAGAGCCACACCCGGCACCTTGGGGCTATCGAAGATCCGGCTGACGATAATCGCATTGTGCGACGGGTCGAAGTGGCCCAACCGGTTGCGCGAAGCGCCGCGGCTCCAGCCCAACCGCGGCTGGGCCAGCAATCCCTGGAAGTGCTCCGCATTCAGCGCCTCGAACACCGCCTCCAAGTTATAATGGCTACCTTGTGGGCCGGAGACAAATTTGCGGCCGCGGATCTGGCGGACCAGGTGCATTTGGCGCCGCACGTCCCGCCGGTTCAGATAGAGCCGGTAGCGGTGGGCGTAAATCCGCGCGGCCGGGCGGCGAAACAGCTTGCCCAACAGAATGTAAGCCAAGGCTTCCACAACTGGAGCCGGAGCGCCCTCCAGCAGATCCGAGATGCGCACCTGGATGGCGCCGGATTCCATACGGATGAAACTGTCGGCGTTGGCGAAACGGCAGAACTCCACCGCGACCTTCGGCAGTGGAGTGCGAGGTTTGAATTCCCGGAAGACGCGGGCGTAGATTTCTTCGGGGCTTTCGAAAAGCAAGGCGCTTTGAAATCCGGAGACGGCCAAGCCCGAGCCGTGGTCTTGCATTTCTCAACAATTTAGCACACCGGGCGGCATGCGGGCTTTGGAGGAAAATTGTCGCAAGTGAAAATCAGCGCGCTGGGCTGTTATGTGCCGCCGGGCGTGCTTACCAACAAAGATCTGGAGCGGCTGGTCGATACCAACAGCGAATGGATCGTGGAGCGCACGGGTATCTGCGAGCGGCACATCGCCGCTCCCGAGATGGCTACTTCCGATATGGGAACCGAGGCCGCGCGTGTGGCGCTGGCCGCCCGCGGCATCACGGGAGCCGAACTGGATGCCATTCTGGTTTGCACGGTAACGCCGGATATGCTGTTTCCGTCCACCGCGTGCCTGATCCAGGATCGCTTGGGCGCCCACCGGGCCTGGGGCTTCGATCTGGTCGCCGCTTGTTCCGGCTTTCTGTATGGTCTGACCACCGGGGCCGCGCTGATCTCGGCCGGCACGCACCGCAAAGTCTTGGTGATCGGCGCGGATGTGATGAGCCGGATCATCGACTATACGGACCGGGCCACTTGCATCCTGTTCGGCGACGGCGCGGGCGCCATGCTTCTGGAGCCCGCCGGCGAATCCGACGACGGGGCGGGCTTCATCGATTTTATCGGCGAGATCGATGGATCGGGCGGCGATTTTCTCAAGATGCCGGCGGGTGGGAGCCGTCTGCCGGCTACCGCCGAGACCGTCGCGAAGCGCCTGCACTTCGTACACCAGCAGGGCCAACAGGTGTTCAAGTATGCGGTCAAGAAGATGTACGAGCTGTGCTCGGAATTATTGGAGCGCAACGGGCTGAAGCCGTCCGACGTGAGCATCCTGATCCCCCACCAGGCCAACCGCCGCATCATCACCGGCGCGTCCGAACGCATGGGTCTGAGGCCGGATCAGGTGGTGATCAATATCGACCGGTACGGCAATACGACCGCGGCCACGCTGCCGCTGGCCACGCGGGACGCTATCGCGCAGGGCCGGCTCAAGAAGGGCGACCTGGTCATGTTTGCCGCCGTGGGAGCAGGCTATACGGCGGGAGCGAGCCTCTGGCGCTGGGCGTATTGAGCACCCAGCGTTCAGCGCCGGGACCTCTGCGTGGCCGCGACCGCTCTGACGATAGTGAGGCGCTGGCCGCTGGCCCGCAACGGCGTCCTTGCCTGGACCGTGGCTGCGTCGATGAGCGCCGCCACTTCCGGCTTGGCCAAATCCGCAGCCCTCTCCAGGCGGATGAAACGATTCTGATTTCCGCTGCCCAGCAGGATCTTGCCCGGATCGGGCAGTGTGGCGCCGTAATAGAAGTTGAGATTGACGCCACTCGCATTCGCGGCCAACGAGACCAGGCAGTCCGAACTGCGTTCGGTCGCGCTGAAGCCGATGACGAAAAAGTTGTAATTGTCGTAGACTAACTCGTTGGCGGTGGGAAACCGTTTGCGCAGCGCCGCGCGCACCGCGCGTATTAGCCTCGCCGCTCCGGAGTCGAACTTGCCGATGAAGCCCGCCACCTGTTTGGCGGGCGATTTCGTAGAAACAGCCTTGGCGCTTTGCCTCACTGTTTCACTCTGCCACAATTGTGAGGGAGATCAAATGACCGCCGTTTACGACGCCATCGTCATCGGGACCGGGCAGGCGGGCCCTCCGCTTGTAGCGCGCCTGGCCAAGACAGGGTTGAAGGTCGCCATCGTCGAGCGCAAGTTGTTCGGGGGCACCTGCGTCAACACCGGCTGCATTCCGACCAAGGCCATGGTGGCCAGCGCCTACGCCGCCCATATGGTACGGCGCGCCGCCGAGTTCGGAGTAGACGCCGGCGGAACCTCGAGCGTCGACATGCGGCGCGTGAAAGCCAGGAAAGACGCCATATCGGGTAAATCGCGGACAGGGCTTGAGACCTGGCTGAAGAACATGGACAACTGCACGGTCTATGAAGGCCACGCCCGGTTCGAATCGCCCCAGGAGGTAAGCGTTGGAACGCACCGGCTCAGCGCGAAACGGATCTTCATCAACGTGGGCGGGCGCGCGGTTGTACCGCAAATGCCCGGACTGGATCAGGTCGAGTTTCTGACCAACAGTTCCATGATGAACGTCGACTTTCTCCCCAAACACCTGATCGTGGTGGGCGGCAGCTACGTCGGCCTGGAGTTCGCGCAAATGTACCGGCGATTTGGAAGCCAGGTCACGATCCTGGAAATGGGGCCGCGTTTGGTGCAGCGGGAAGACGAAGATGTGTCTTCGGCCATCCGGGAGATCCTGGCGCGTGAGGAGATCGAGGTGCGCCTGAACGCGGAGTGCATCGGGTTTTCCACGCGCGCCGAAGAGATAGTAGCGCAGGCGGAATGCGAGGATGGCGCGCAGGAGATTGGCGGCTCGCATGTGCTGCTGGCGGTTGGCCGGCGCCCGAATACCGGCGATCTTGGGCTGGAAGCGGCGGGCGTCGTGATGGACGCGCACGGATACATCGCGGTGGACGATCAGTTGCGCACCAGCGCGCCGGGCATCTGGGCGCTAGGCGACTGCAACGGCAAGGGCGGGTTTACGCACACCGCCTATAACGATTTCGAAATCGTGGCGGCGAATCTGCTCGGCAACGACCCGCGTCGCGTGAGCGACCGGATACTCGCCTACGCGCTGTACATCGACCCGCCGCTGGGGCGCGCCGGCATGACCGAGGCGGAGGTTCGCAAGACCGGCCGCAGCGCGCTGGTTGGGCAACGGCCGATGACCAAAGTCGGACGCGCCGTGGAGAAGGGCGAAACGCAGGGCTTCATGAAGATCTTGGTCGATGCGCAATCCAAGGAAATCCTGGGCGCCGCGATTTTGGGCACCGGCGGCGACGAGGCGATTCATTCGATTTTGGATATTATGTATGCGAAGGCGCCCTACACCACCATTCAAAGGGCGGTACACATTCACCCCACGGTTTCCGAGCTGATTCCGACCATGCTGGGCGAACTGCAGCCGCTGGCCGGCACGGGCGGGTAGGAGGGATATGCCGATATACGTTTTAGCATTTCTGATTGGCGCGATAGCCGGACTGCGCGCGCTGACACCACTGGCCGCGGTCAGTTGGGCGGCCCGCTGGGGCTGGCTGCATCCGGAGAATACATGGCTGGCGTTTGTGGGATTCGCGGCGACGCCCTATATCGTCAGCGTGCTGGCGATTGGGGAGTTGATCAACGACAAACTGCCCAAGACGCCCAGCCGGAAAGCGCCTCCGGGGTTCATCGCTCGGATCGTGACCGGTTCACTGTGCGGCGCGACTATAGGTGCGGCGAGCCAGGCGGTGGTTGGTTGTCTGGTGTTGGGCGCTATCGGGGCGGTTGCGGGGACGCTAGGCGGCTACGAGTTTCGGTCCCGTTTGGTGAAGGCGATTGGGGGGAAGGATTTGCCGATTGCGCTGCTTGAGGATGCGATCGCGGTGGGCGGGGCGTTTTTGATTGTGTCGCGGTTTGCGTGAGGGGGGACAGGCCAGGAGGCCTGTCCTACTTAGAAGACGCGGCGCTTGAGGCGCTCCAGGGTGAACTTGGCTGTGTCGGCGACAGCCATCACCGCCATCACGCCCGCCTGCACCGGGTCGCTGACTACCAGATCGGCCGCATCCGGGACGCTTCCCGCCATGTTCAGACTGATCACCAACAGCCCTTCCCGGCGCACCTCGCGCACGGCCTGTTCGATCTCCCCGCCCATCAACGATCCTGCCAGCACCAGCGCCTTGGCCCTAGGCAGGCGGGCCACTGCGCGCACCGCATCCGCCAGGGCCTGCTCTCCCACCAGCGGAATGGTATCCACCGAGATGTGCTCGCCGCGGATATTGTGCCGGTCGGCTTCCGATACCGCGCCGATGGCCACTTGTCCCACCTGCGCGCCGCCGCCCATGATGATGATGCGCTTGCCGTAGATCTTCTGCAGGGTTTCGACGACTTCGACCTCGTGCACAATGGCCAGCGCGCGCAAGTCCGCCGCCAGTTCCTCGGCGGAACCTGGCAGCGCAATCTCGAAGTAGATGCGCGCTTCGACGGAACCCTGCTGGATAATCTCGACCGAGGTGATATCGCCCCGGTGACGTGCGATCACGCCCGTCAATTCGTGCAGAACCCCCAAGCCCGCATCGGCATGGATCACCAGACCGGCATTCTCGTTCTTCATGGCAGCGTATCAATGATCTTATCGCCGGTGCGCCTGACTGGTCATCCGCGGCGGCCATCAGATATTCGGGAGCAGATCGAAATATTCATCGTCTTCATTCGAGCCGCCTTCACCGAGACCGAGGGTCTTCTCCGACTCGATGAACTCGATCCGCTCAATCCACTTGACCATTTTGTAACCAAGCTGATTTTCGACCCGCAGCCGCAATGGGGCTCCATATACCTCGGGGAGGAGCTTTCCATTCATTTCCGAAGCAAGCAGACATTCCGCTTTGAGTACGTTTTCGATGCTTTGCGTGTCGTAATATTGGCCGCCATAGAGCGACCCGCCAAACGAGAAGAACGCGATGGCCCTGGCATTCGGCTTTGGCCGGACGAGTTCAACAATAGACTTCATGGGAAGCCCGCCCCATTTGGCAATGCCCGTCCAGCCCTGGATGCAGTGATGCATAGTGATGTGCTCGGCCTTGCCCAACCGCCCGATGTCCGCGAGAGAAAGCTCGACCGGGTGGTCGACGAGGCCGCCCACCTTGAGCTTGAACTCCTGGAAGCCACCCCTGGCCAACTGCTTCCAATCCTCGCGGTCCGGCAGCTTGCCGTTCGGCCAGAACCGCGGAGAGATGTCCCGCTCGGTGTAATGCTCGCTGGGCGGGAGGCGGTTCAGCGTGGTCAGCAGCAAGGGATATGAGATGAACTTCTGCACGTGCTGCAAGGCACGAGGGTAAAACCACGAGACATAATGCGCCGCGACCCACGACAGAACAACCACGCCGATGCCGACGAAGCCCAGAATCATTCCCAAACGATTCCGGCCATCAGTGCCCATCACGATGTGGTTCATATTGCGCACGAAGCCCGTCATCGCGATCAGGGTCACATGCACGGCGATGAAGGCACAAAAGCCGAGCATCGTTAAGAAATGAATGGAGCGTCCGGATTGACAGCCGCCAAAGAGCTTCGCATACCAGGGGAAGCGATTCACGGCGGCGGGCGACATGGCGATACCGGTCAGAATGGCCAGGGGGCCGAAGACAAAGACGAAGGCAAAATAGACGATCTGCTGCAGCGCGTTGTAACCGTAGTATCCGTTGAACTCGGGCGGCAGGTGGAAGGTGGCATAGTGCACCCAGGTGTTCCAGGCCTGCAGTGGCACGAGCGTAGATTGTGGAACGATCCGCCGCCATTGATCGGTACCAAAAAGCATGACGACGAAGAACACGCCCGTGAGGATGAACCCATAAACGTCGAGGAAATGCCACGAGCGGGCGATGCCGACGGTGTGCCGGTAGCCCGGTGTGGCAACCACGGGCGAGATGTAGCGAGCATCGTCCTTCGCGGTCCAGAGCCGATCGGCGGGAACGCGGATCGGCGTCAACCGAATCCACTCAGTGCCCGGTGTGCAGTCATTGTTGAAGTAGAGGCGAGGATGATCGACCAAAATCGATAGGCCGCTCCGGATGAGCATCGTCAAAAAAAGAAAGTTGAAGAAGTGACAGTAGCGCACCCAGACCGGAAAGCCATGAGGGCCGGCAAAGTTACCAGGATCGATCCGCGGGACAGCCGGAATAAAGGGGAGCCCAACAGACAGATATTCAGCCCATGCCGCAAGTACAGGAAGAAGTACCAGTATGGCGGCAGCGATCGGGAACGAGGGCCGAATCCAGATGCGAAAGCGGCGATCGGGGGGATAGTGGACCGCGGCGTGCGCCGCATCGAACGCGATCATTGCATGTCTCTTTCTTCAGCGGCTAAGAAATGCCCGAAGAACGACAGCCTCGTTGTGCTCTTCGTCTTTGGCGCCATAGATTAGGGTCACCTTGCCCTCCTGTACCTTGCTCTTCAGGAGCGCCACCCGATCGCCGTTCTTCTTGAGTTCAGCGCGGTACCGCGTCTTGAACTCCGTCCACTTGCCGGGGTCGTGGCCAAACCACTTACGAAGTTCGGTGCTGGGTGCGATGTCCTTCAACCAGAGATCGACGCTTGCTCTGGCCTTCGTCAGGCCGCGCGGCCAGAGCCTGTCGACGAGGATGCGCATCCCGTCGTCTTCGCTGGGCGGTTCATACGCGCGTTTGATCTTGATGTTCATCCGTCCCTGGTTTTGCCGGCCTGGCCGGCCTACCGGCATTCACCGGCAAGTGGATGCGCAGCACCCGCTCGCGATGGCGTTCCTCTTCCAGATTTCGCGTGCGCGCGCGCAATAGGTCGCTGAGCGACACCATGCCGGCCAGTTTGCGCTCCGTGCCGTTGTTCACCACGGGAAAGCGCGTCAGCCCGGTGTCCGACATGCGATGCACGACTACGCGCAGGGGCTCGTCCGGATACGCAACCACCGGTTCCTTGCGGGCCGGTTCCGCCCCGCCCTTGGCGAAGCGTTCCAGATCTCCGCGGGTGACCACCCCCACCAGACGCCGGCCGTCATCCACCACCGGATACAAATGCTGGCCCTGCCGCACGGTGTGATCGGTATGCAGCGCGTGCGCCAACTCGCGCCCGGTCAACCCCGCGGGAATGGCCGCCACGTTGGTGCGCATGACCTCCCGCACAAACAGAATCTCGAGCGGGTCCACCGCATATTCGCGGCTCAAATGATAGCCGCGGCGGGCGACTTTCTCGGTCAGGATCGAACGGCGCAGGGTGAGCACGGTGAAGCCGTGCGCTATGGTGACCGCCAGCAGCAACGGCAGCAGCATGTTCACATCGTGGGTCAGCTCCAGCGCGAAGATCACGCCCGTGAATGGCGACCGCATGGTGCCGCCCAGTATCGCGCCCATACTCACCAGCGGCCAAAAGCCCGCGCCCTCGTGCGGCAGAAACATGGCCTCGACGCCGCCCAGCGCGCCGCCCATCATCAACAAGGGCGCCAGCACGCCGCCGGACGTCCCGGATCCCAGCGAGAAGGCCCAGATCGTCGATTTCACCAATAGAACCCCTACGATCACTTTGAGAGGTACGTCACCCTGCAACAGCGCGCCAATGGTTTCATACCCCACGCCGAGCGCTTGCGGGAAGATCAGTCCACCCAGTCCGATCGCCAGGCCGCCGATGGCCGGCCACCACATCCAATGAATGGGCAGCAGGCGGAAGGCATCCTCCGCCGCGTAGACCGCCAGGGTGAGCAGCGCCGACAGTCCGCCCGCCGCGAGGCCCACCAGGACGCACGAGAGCAACCCCGCCGGGCCGATGAACACCGGATGCGCCGGCACCGGAAACAGGGGACCGAGGCCGATGAGATAGCGCCGAGCGGCGGCCGCGGTGACGCTGGCCAGGGCCACCGGCACCATACTGCGCGGCTTCCACTCAAACAGCAACAGCTCGACCGCCAGCAGCACGGACGCCACCGGCGCGGCAAACGTGGCCGCCATGCCGCCCGCGGCTCCAGCCACCAGCAGCGTCTTGCGCTCATTGCTGGTCAGCTTGAACAACTGCGCGATCATGGAGCCGAACGCGCCGCCAGTCATGATGATGGGCCCTTCTGCGCCGAATGGACCGCCCGTGCCAATCGACAGCGCGGAAGACAACGGCTTCAACAGGGCGACCTTGGGTTCGATGCGGCTGCCGCCGATGAGGATGGCCTCAATGGCTTCCGGAATCCCGTGGCCGCGAATGCGCTCCGAACCGTAGCGCGCCATCACGCCGATGATCAGCGCGCCCGCCACGGGCACCAGGACCTCCCACCAGCCCAGATGATTCCCGGCGGGAGAGACTAGCGCAGTGCTCCAGCGCCCGAAGAAGAACAAGTTGGTGAAGAGGCCGATCAGTTTCAGCAGGGCCAAGGCTACGAATGCGCTCACCAGGCCGATAAAGATGGCCATCCCGGAAATTGCGATCAAGCGCGGTGTGGCAGTGAAATCGCCTAGTTTGCCGTTCATATGTGGTTGTTTCCCGTCAGGTCTGGTCATGTCTGTTTTCATGGGCGGGCCAGGATGGCTTGCAGGGACACGGCCAGCGCGCAGCCCGCGGAGCCGAGTTCGGCGCGATGATCGAGAGAGAGCTTGCGCAGAACCGCTTCGCCCTTTGGCGTCAGGCGCACGCGGACCTGCCGCCGGTCGCCTTCCGCGCGGTTGCGCCGGACCAGCCCGGACTCCGCCAGCCGGTCGATGAGTCCCACCACGCTGTGATGGCGGAGTTGCAGCCGCTCAGCCAAATCGCTCACGGTAGGTTCGCCGTCGTGGGCTTTGACGGCCAATAGCAGTTGGTGCTGCGCGGGCTCCAGTCCGGCGCGCCGGGCCGCCTGCTCGCTAAAACGCAGGAAGCGGCGGATCTGGTAGCGAAATTCGGCCAAGGCCTGGTAATCGGCTGGTGTGAGATCTGGCGTGGATTCTCTCCTGGATATATCGTATCACGATATATATGTATGCGCCCTCGGTTTCCCGCACAGCTCAAGAGTTGGCAGTTCCCGTTATCCGCAGATGCGCGAGTTGCGGACTCAGAGCGCTGGGAGGCCGCTGCGGACGCTCTACGCATTCAACCCGCTCCGCTCGGCGGTCCTGTCGATCGGGGGTGACAAGACCGGCGACGACCGCTGCTATGAGAAATTCGTGCCGATCGCGGACCGGCTTTTTCAACGACACCTGTTGGAACTCAAGAAGGAGAGAAGCGTTTAATGCCCACTCGCAATTTTCGTGAACTGCAGGAAGCGATGCCGCCCGATCGGCGGCGGAGGATTGAGAGCCGGTTCCAGAAGGGTCTGGCCGCAATGCCGCTCGATCAATTGCGCAAGGCGCAGCAGATGACGCAACTGCAACTTGCCGAGATCCTCGGCGTCAATCAGGGAGAGGTTCGAAGATTGAGCACCGGTCCGATATCTGTGTGAGCACCCTGGCCGAATACATTGAAGCTATGGGCGGCCGGCTCGAAATCCGCGCGGTGTTCAAAGATCGAGAAGTGCGGATCACGCAGTTTGAGGATCTGGCAAGCTAGGACGGCGTCACGGAGACAATGTCGACGCCACTTTGAAGGAGCACCGATTCCGCGGGTTCTGGCGCCACGCAGGCAAGGTTGCCTGCCACGCATTGCGGCAAGCCGCAAACGGCGACTCCTGGAGGATCCGCGCGGACTGAAGTCTGCCCCACCACCGAAGCCGGCTGAAAGCCGGCTGCGGCCAGGATTGGCCGCCCCACAAGAATCGCCGCAGCCCGCAAACAGCACTAAGGCGCTGTCAAAAGCAGGCAGTGGCGGCGCATGACGACTAGAACAAACGTTCCTGGCGTTTCAACGTTCCGAACGAGCCTAAATTGGCCACGGCGAAGGCGAAGCGGTACTGGGTCTCATCCCGCGTGCCGAAATCGTAACGCACGAATTGCACGCTGAACCCGCAGCAGTCCGTATTGTAAGTGGCCTGTATGATGGCGAAATCCAGGACGCCCACCTTGTTATCGTAGACGGCCACAAACGCCGCGTTCCAACCGCGCCGCGTGGAGTTGCCGATCCCGAAACTGGCGCGCGTCTGGTTCTCGCTCGGCAGCAAGGTTATGTCGCTGTGCACCTCGGTCTGCCCCACCGAAACGAAAAAGGCGCCCTTGCGCCAATCGGCGCTGGCGGTGGAGGCCACGATGCCGTGGCGCGCCGGATCGTAATCCGTGCGCCACTCGAAGGCAATGTTCCACTTCGGACTGGCGCGCAGGGCCGACACGATGGGCGAATAAGTGCGCGGGCCATCCAGAAAGGCGAAGGGCGTCAGCTCGAGCTGGCTCAACAGCACGTTGCGCTGCTCGGTTCCGGGAAGGATCACGCCGCCGAAAGTCGGATCGAAGTATCGCGCCTGCGACACCTGCCAACTGAGGACCTCCACCACGTCGTCGCCGCGCTTGGCGTACAGCCGGTTGGTCAGCGACAAAGTAACTTGATTGGTGTTCGAGAGCAGATCCGTCTCGTCGAAACGGACGATCCGGTTAAAGTCCTGCCCAATGCCGGTGACGTATTCGTAGGTAGCGCGCGGCTCGATCACGTGCTTCAACTTGTCACCGAGCCAGCTCTTGCGATTGAAGACGCGGGCGAAGGAAGGCGCCACCAGATCCAGTTTAAACTCGCGGGCGCTGCGCACGAAGTCCTGGGGGAGCACGCGCTGAAAGCCGTCTTCATAGGGCCCCTGCGTCTCGCCATAGAAAGTCTCGTCCACCGTAAAGCTGGGGACCAGGTGAAAGTCGCCCAGGTGCAGCACCGAGGTAATCTGCGGCGCAAAGTTCATGCGGCTGTCGAGCAGGTTGGTGCCATATCGGCCCAGCAAGGCCGGCGCCTCGCCGTTGGGGCAGGTGGTGAACGTCCCTTGTTGGCCCGGCTCGACACCGGCGCAATAGAAATCCGGCTGGCTGCGGGACATCAGACCGGCGCTGGAATCGAACGAGTACCACACAGGCAGATCCTCGACCTGATGGTCGCGGCTCGAAAGATCCAGTTCCGGCAGCTTCTTGACGATCACCGAATTATCGTAGGTCCCCTGTTTTCCGGTAGCGGGATTGGTTTCGGTAATCTCCAGGGTGGTGAAATCCTGCTTGCGTTCGACGACCGTGTCAAAAGTGTAGGTGGACCAGTCCTTGTTCAAGAAAGCCACCGCGCTCACCTCGCTAAAGACGGCTTCGTTAAACGAGTCGGAAAAGGCCTGGCGGAAGGTAAACGAACTGAGGTCGTTTATGAAGCCCCTGGCAGTCCAGCCGTCGCCCAGATCGGCCTTGCCCGCCACCGAAAAGGTATAGCCGCCCTGCTTGATGGGCGGCAAACCGTCGGGTTGCTGCAAGCCGCGGTCCTGTACGCCGAAAAGGATGGCGTCGAAATCCGCCTTGTCGGTGGGTTTGCCGCGCAATTCCAGGTGATGCGCGTATCCGCGCGCCGTATAATCCTGGACATGGTAAGTAGCGTCATAGCTGCGATTGAGGGCTACGAACGCGCCCACGCCCACCATAAAGCCGCGCGTGGAGCTGTGACCGATGTTGGGCATCAGCAAACCGGTGCGCCGCGGCCTTTTTTCGAGCGATTTATAGAAGAAGGGCGTGTAGAAGAGCGGAAACTTGCGCAAAAGAAAAACAGAACGGTAGGCCCTGGCCGATTCTTGCGGCACGACATTGAAGCGCGGGCCTTTGAGCCGCCACCACGGATTCGGGATGCGGCAATTGGTGAGGAAGCCATCGTACAGAATGTAGTGGCCGTCCACGCGCTCCGCCCACTTGCCCTGGAAATAGTACGGATTGGTGCTGGTGAGCATGCCGGGGCGCGTGTCGATGCGCGGGGCGGTGGTGCCGCGCACATCGTAGAACTTACCGGTCTCCGTCTTGGTGTTGTATTCCAGGTGGTCGGCCCAGATCTTTTCGCTGCGCTCGAACTGCTCGAAGTAAATATTCCCGCGCGCCTGCACGTCGCCGGTATCTTCGTTGTAATCGATCTCGTCGGCGCGGAAAAGCATGGAGACGTTCTCCATCTCCGCGTGTCCCCGCAGATGCCGCATCTTCCCGTCGGTGGTCTGGATCACCGCATAGGTGTCCCAGTCGCCGGCCGGCGGCGCGTTGGGACGCGGCCTGTAGATGCGTTTATTGGGTTGCACGACGGGGGCGCTGGTGGGTGGCGGAATCAGCACGGAGCCCGGCGGAATCTGTCCGAACGCCGCTGCGCTGGTCAAAAGCAGCGGAGCCAACACGCCAAGCAAGGTGGGCCGATTCACAATCGGCCTGCAGGTTGGCAACCTGCCCCACAAGCTCGAAGAAAGTGCGTGACAAATATCGCCGAGTGTGTTACGAAGATTGTGAGGGCGTGTGCACGGCTGACGGCTCAATCGGCAAACGTACCATAGAGGGGCCTTGCTTTGCACCATAGACGCATTCACCATGACTTGCAGTTATTGCCGTTACCTGAATTTAGACGACGAACGACGCTGCCGGCGTTGCGGCCGGCCGCAAAATGATATCTATGCCAAGGCCACCACGGGCGCTTTGGCCGCCGTGCCACAGCTTGCGCGCAGCGAGCCGCCGCCCGTGCCCGCGGTTTCGCGGTCCGCGGAGCGGTTGTCCGTTCCGCGCCAGGCCATGCTCTTCCAGGACCGGCCTTCCGGCAAAGTGATCCCGTTCGACGGGGTCTTGGAAGCGCCGGCGCCGGCGAAACCCAAAACGGCGCCCCGCAGTTCCACGCGGGTGGCGCGCCGCGCCGGCGCGCCCAACGACGCGCAGCCTTCGCTCGAATTCCTGCTGCCCGCGCCGCCGGCGCCGCGCAAGCTGAGCACCACGGTGGAAGCCGTGATCGATTGCGACGCTCCGGTAGCCGCCCCCATGCACCGGGCCTGCGCCGCCGCCGTGGACGGCAGCATGATCGTGATCGCTTGCGGAATATTTCTTACAGTCTTCCATCTGCTGGGCGGCTCCTTTCCCCCCACAAAACCGGTGATCCTGATTATGGGCGCCGCCGCCGCGTTGATCGCCATGTTCTACGGCTTCGTGTGGGTGTGCGCCGGCGGCCGAACCCCGGGCATGCGCGCGCTGCGCTTGACCATCATCAATTTCGACGGCTACCCGCCGGACGGCGTGTCGCGCTGGCTGCGTTACCTGGGCGCTTGCCTGGGCTATTGCGCGGGCGGCCTGGGCTTACTGTGGGCGCTGCTGGACGAGGAAAGCCTCGCCTGGCACGATCACATCTCCAAAACCTTCCCCACTTTTCACGGACCGGAAACCAGCTTCGTACGCCGGCGGTAGTCCGTTTGGTTCAGCATGAAAATTCAATTCGACGAAACCAACATGCTCGCCGGCGTGGCCGGGGAGCGAAACGGGATTTCCCGCTCCGAGATCGGCCAGCACCAAAAACGCGCACTGGGCGCGCTGGCTTCCTTCCGAAAGCAGAGCGAGGCGAATGAGCAGGGCTTCCCGCATTTGCCGTTCCAAACGGAAATGATCAAAGAAGTGCGCACCTACGCCGACTCCGTGCGTGGCTCTTACGATACGGTGTGCCTGATAGGCATCGGCGGCAGCGCGCTGGGAGCATGGGCGCTGGATTGCGGTATCCGCGGTCCGCACCCCGTGCAGGGCGCATTCACATCCGCGCACCCGCGGCTGGTGATCCTGGACAACGTGGATCCCGCATTCACCAGCGCGGCGCTGGCCTCCATGAATCCGCGGAAGACGCTGGTGGCGGTGGTGGCCAAGTCCGGTTCCACCGCGGAAACCGTATCCACCTTCCTGATCGTGCGCGACTGGCTGACACAGGCGCTGAAAGCCAAAGCCGCCAGCCGCATTGCGGCCGTCACATCCGCCGACCGCGGCGATTTGCTGGAACTGGCCAAGCGCGAGAACTATCGCACGTTCTTCCTTCCGGAAAACGTAGGCGGGCGATACAGCGTGCTCTCGGCGGTCGGACTTTTGCCCGGCGCGTTGATCGGGATCGATATCCGCAAGCTGACGCGCGGCGCGGCCGCCATGACGCACATCTCGTGGCAGCCCGACTTGAACGCCAACCTCGCGCTGCGGGCGGCCCTGTGCCATTGGCTTTTGTGGACGCGCAAGAGCAAGACCATCCAGGTGGCCTTCCCCTATTCCAACCACCTATGGGGGACGGCTTTCTGGTTCCGGCAGCTTTGGGCCGAATCGCTGGGCAAGGCCAAGAACCGGGCGGGCGCCACGGTACATACCGGCCAGACGCCGGTGGCCGCGCTGGGCACCACCGATCAGCACTCGCAGGTGCAACTGTATATCGAAGGTCCCAACGACAAGGTGTTCACGTTCTGGGAGGTGGAGAAGTTTCCAGAGGCGGTGCGTATTCCCAAAGAGCGGCTGAATTTGCCGGCTTTCGACGCACTGGCGGGTCAGTCGCTGGCGAAGCTGATAGACGCCGAGCGGCGCGCCACAGCGGCGGCCATGATCGAAAACGGCCGGCCGAACTGCACATTCACCTTGCAGCGGGTGGATGAGGAACACCTGGGCGCGTTTCTGCAGCTCATGGAGTTCGAGACGGCGTTTATGGGCGAACTGCTGGACATCGATGCTTTCAATCAGGAAGGCGTGGAGCTTGGCAAGAAGTTCACGTTTGGGCTGATGGGGCGGAAGGGGTACGAAGAGTATCGCACGCAGTTCGAAGCTTATGAGAAGAAGCGGGCCGCGGCGCAGGCGGGTGCTCCCTCTTAGGGCGGCGGAAGGCGTGCCGATGAGACCATCGCTTTGCCGATTCGATGCGGACCTCCTGCAATGAAGGCGATGAGTCGACTTCAAGTATAGCGCCTGAACGAAAATTGGTACAATTTAACCGAGGCTTGGATTAACCGAGTTTCAGACAATGACCGATCGCGTCGAGATCAATCCAAGCGTCATGCAGGGCAAGCCCGTGCTCCGCGGGACACGCATACCTGTCGAGCTGCTGCTGCGCAAACTCGCGGAGGGTGCGACGATCGAAGATCTCCTGGACGCCTATCCCCGTTTAGCCGCGAACGATATCCGGGCGGCGCTGGCCTACGCGGCCGACACCATCGCGCACGAAACCGTCCTGGCGCTCACTTCCCAATAAGTTCTGCCAATGCGTTTCCTCGCGGATGAATGCTGCGATTTCGCCGCGGTTCGAGCGCTTCGGGCACACGGCCATGACGTGCTCGCCGTGAGTGAATTTCAGCGTCGTTCCGTAGACAAAGACTTGATGGACCTGGCGCTGGCCGAGGACCGGATGCTCCTGACCGAAGACAAGGACTTCGGCTGGCTTGTATTCGCAGGACGAATGGATTCACCAGGCGTGATCCTGATCCGATTCCCAGCGTCCGCGCGACATTCGCTCGCTGACGCGGTCTTGAAGCTGGTGAGGGAGCATTCCTCGCAACTGGTGGGGGCCTTCGTAGTCTTACAGCCGGGTGCGGCCAGAATCAGTTTCGGCCCTCACACTCGCAGTTAGACCCTGCGTTCATATGAGTGGGAACGCGGCACGCACGCGCGTGCCGCCACCGTCACAGGCGGTATACTGGTAGGTCAATCGACCCTTGAACGGCGCGCTTCATGGCTGAAATGAGTGTCATCTGGCTGCGCGTGGCCGCGGCCCTTTACTCGGTCGGCCTGCTGCACGCCATCCTCACGCTGGTCCGCAAACGCGAGCACCTTTTCCGGGTTTCCCTGGCGGCGATTTCCATGGGCGCAGTGCTGCACGGCGTCTCCATCGTGGAAGAGGGGCTGCTCACGCATCGCTGCCCCATCGCCAATTTCTACGAGACGCTCTCGATGTGCGCGTTCCTCATCACCGCGCTGTTCCTGTTCGTCTACTGGCGCTACAAAACCGAAAGCCTGGGCGTCTTCATCTTCCCGCTGATCTTCGTGATGACGCTGGTGGCCACGCTGGGCAACCCGGTGGACGCCTGGACCAGTCCCGTAGTCCGCAACGTCTGGCTGGACGTGCATATTACGCTGGTCTTGCTGGGCTTCGCGGCGCTGGCGTTCACCGCGGGCGCCTCCCTGCTATATCTGTTCCAGGAGCGCGAGCTGAAGCGGAAGAAGCCGCGCAAACTGTATTACCGCCTGCCGCCGCTGGGCACGCTGGACGAATTGATCTCCCGGTCCATGGCGCTGGGCTTCGTGCTGATGACGCTGGCGGTAATCGCCGCCACCACCTGGGCGTTCATCGAGCACAAGACGCAATGGATCAGCCAGCCGGCTATCGGCATTTCGTTCATCACCTGGGGCTGCTATCTGGCCATGGTGTTTCTGCGAGTCACAGCCGGGTGGCGAGGGCGCAAGGCCGCCATCATGGTGATCGTGGTGGTGGGGTTGTCGGCAGTCACCTGGGTGGCGCACGCGCGGCTGGGAAGCCTGCTGCTGAAACCATGAAACTCCTGGTCACAGGCGTGAGCCATAAGACGGCGCCCGTCGAGGTGCGGGAATGCCTGGCCTTCCCGGAACCGTCCCTGCCCGCAGCCTTGCAGTCTCTGAAGTCGCGCGCTGGGGTATCGGAAGCTTGCATCCTGTCCACCTGCAACCGGGTCGAGATCACCATCACCACGGACGACCCGGCGGACCCGCAGGCGCTGGTGGACGAATTTCTGCGGGAATCGCGCCTGATTGCGCCCGCCTCGGTGGAGCCGTACCTTTACCGGCACGAGGGGCAGAACGCCATCCACCACCTGTTCCGCGTGGCTTCCAGTCTGGATTCGATGGTGGTGGGGGAGCCGCAGATTTTGGGGCAATTCAAGAACGCCTACGGGATCGCGAAATCCGAGGGCGTTCTCTGCGGATGGCTGGAGGGCTTGCTGGAGCGCGCCTTCAGCGTGGCCAAGCGGGTGCGCTCGGAAACGGGCGTCGGGCAGATGGCGGTGTCGGTGAGCTATGCGGCAGTGGAACTGGCGCGCAAGATTTTCGGCTCGCTGAACAACCGCACGGTGATGATCGCGGGCGCGGGCAAGATGTCGGAACTGGCCGCGCGGCACTTGCGGCGCTCCGGCGCTACGCACGTCTTCGTCACCAATCGCACGCACGAGCGCTCGCTCGAAATGGCGAAGCTGTTTCAAGGCACGCCGGTCGAGTACAGCCGCTTCGTGGCCATGCTGCCGGAAGTGGACATCCTGATCGCCTCCAGCGGCGCGCCGCACTACATCCTGCACAAGGACGAAATGCAGCGGGTGATCGCCGCGCGGCGCAACAAGCCCATGTTCCTGATCGATATCGCGGTGCCGCGGAACATCGAGCCGTCGGTCAACGATCTGGACAACGTCTTCCTGTACGACATCGACGACCTGCAGGAGGTGGTGAACGCCAACCTGCGCGAGCGGCTGAAGGAGGCCGAGCGCGCCGAGGAGATCGTGAAGCAGGAGGTGGAGCGCATGATGGCCCGCATCAGCGTGCAGGAAATCGCTCCCACCATCGTCAGCCTGCAGGAGGAGTTGGAGCGCATACGGCAGGCGGAGATGGAAAAGGCGCGGCGCAAGTTTGGTCCGGTGACGCGCGAGCAGGAAGAGGCTTGGGAGACGCTGACGCGGGGCATTATCAATAAAGTCGCGCACGGGCCGATCGCGGAGCTGCGGGCGCAGGCGGGGCGGCCGGATGGCGCGCCCGCGATCGCCGCCATTCGCAAGGCGTTTCACCTGCATGAGTAGGAACGAATTGGAGGGCGGGCAATCCTGCCCGCAGCCGCCTTTTAGGCGGCAAGAGCCGGCTGAAAGCCGTCCCCAGAGGGGACCCCATGCCAAGATTGGCCGCCGTCCGGACGCTGAACCTATGCTAGTCATCGCATCGCGCGGATCGCAATTGGCTCTGTGGCAGGCGCGCTGGGTGCAGGGGCAACTGGCGGCCTTGGGACACCCGAGCCGCATCGAGATCGTCAAGACCACCGGCGACAAGATCGCGGACGCGCCGCTGGCGCAGGTGGGCGGGAAGGGGCTGTTCACCAAGGAGATTGAGGAAGCCCTGCTGGAAGGCCGCGCGGACCTGGCGGTACACAGCTTGAAAGACCTGCCGACGGAGTTGCCCGCGGGGCTGGTGCTGGCCGCGATTCCGGCGCGCGAAGACCCGCGCGATGTCCTGGTAGGCAAGCGGCTGGCGGATTTGCCCCCGGGCGCGAAGGTGGGCACTGGCTCGCTGCGGCGCGCGGCGCAGTTGCGCAAGGTGCGGCCCGATCTGTGGATCGAACCGGTGCGCGGTAATTTGGACACACGCCTGCGCAAGCTGGATGCGGGTCGATATGACGCCATCGTGCTGGCGGCCGCCGGCCTGAAGCGCTTGGGTTGGGAGGAGCGCATCGCGGAGATTTTGTCGCCCGACATGGTCTGTCCCGCGGTGGGGCAAGGAGCGCTGGCGATCGAGACCGGTACGACAGGCCTCCTGGCCTGTCAGCCTCTAAACCACCCGCCCACCCAATCGGCCGTCACCGCCGAGCGATCTCTGCTATCCGCTCTGGGAGGAGGCTGCCAAGTCCCCGTCGGCGCTTACGCTACCGTGGCCGGCGACCGTCTCTCGTTACAGGCAGTAGTCATCTCGCCGGATGGCGCCGATCTGGTGCGCGATCGATCCGAAGGTCCCGCCGCGGACGCGCAACGCATCGGGCGCGAGTTGGGGGAAGCGCTGCTGGCCGCGGGCGCGGACCGCATTCTGGAAAGCGTCTACGGATGAGCAAAGTCTACCTGGTAGGCGCCGGGCCAGGCGATCCCGAGCTCATCACGCTGAAGGGCCGCCGCCTGCTGGAGCGGGCGGACTCGGTGCTGTTCGACCATCTGGCCAACCCCGCGCTGCTGGATCTGGCGCCCGCGCAGGCCGAGCGCATCTACGTGGGCAAGAAGAAATCCGTACACGCCTTCAGCCAGGAAGAGATCTGCGGCATGCTGATCGAGCGGGCGCGGCGGGGCTTGAACGTGGTGCGGCTGAAGGGCGGCGATCCGTTTATTTTCGGCCGCGGCGGCGAAGAGGCTGAAGCGCTGGCGGCCGCGGGCGTGGATTTTGAAATCGTGCCGGGGGTGACGTCGCCGCTGGGCATTGCGGCGTACACGGGAGTGCCGCTCACGCATCGCGAGCACACCAAGGTGGTGACCTTCGTGACGGGCCACGATGCGCAGGGCATCGATTGGAGCAAGATCGGCACGACGGAGACGCTGGTTATCTTCATGGGCATCTTCGCCTTCGACGAAATCGCGCGCGCGCTGATCGCCAACGGCCGCGCCGCCGATACGCCCGCCATGGCCGTGCGCTGGGGGACGCGGCCGGATCAGCAGACCCTGGCGGGAACGCTGGCCACGTTGCCCGGGTTGATCCACGAGTACGGATTGAAGCCGCCCGCGACGATCGTCATCGGCGAGGTGGTGGGGCTGCGCGACAAGCTCAACTGGTTCGAGCGGCTGCCGCTATTCGGACAACGCATCGTGGTGACACGCGCCCGCGGCCAGGCCGAGGCGCTCTCTTCCAGGCTGCGCGCGCTGGGCGCGGACGCGATCGAGCTGCCGGCGATCGAGATACTGCCCGCGCTCGATTACGACCCGCTCGACCAGGCCATCGCCAACCTCGGTTTGTACGATTGGCTGGTCTTCACCAGCGCCAACGGCGTGCGATTTTTCCTGGAGCGGCTGGATCGCTCGGCGGTGGACCTGCGGGCGTTGCGCGCGCGCATCTGCGCGATCGGTCCGGCGACGCGCGCCGCCATCGAAGCTGTGCACCTAAAGGTGGATGTGATGGGCAAGGATTACGTGGCCGAAGGCTTGCTGGCCGCTTTTGCCGCGCATAACCTGGCGGGCCAACGCATCCTGCTGCCGCGCGCGGCCGTGGCGCGCGACCTGGTGCCGGTCGAGTTGACGCGGCGCGGCGCGACGGTGGACGTGGTGGAAGCCTACCGCACGGCCGTTCCGGAGGGCGCGCGCGAGACGGCCGCGGAGATTTTCGGCGCGGACCAGAAGCCGGACTGGGTCACGTTCACCAGTTCATCCACCGTGCGGAACCTAGTGGCTGTGGCGGGCACGGAGGCTGTGGCTGGCATGAAGTCGGCCTCCATCGGCCCGGTTACTTCCGCCACCGCACGTGGGTTGGGGATTGAGGTGACGGTGGAGGCATCGGTGTTCACGATGGACGGGTTGGTGGAGGCTATCTTGCGGGCGGTAAGCTTGGAGGGGCCGGGGTAGCATCATGCCGTTTGGCGCTCCGCTAGCATAGGACACCCGCACCCCGCGCGTCTCTGCCGACAAAAAGGGTATCGACAGATCTAACGATGCGCGCTATCATTGGACTGCGGGGCTTGCTAATGCATGTGGTCATAGAGCGGCTCTGCAAGTTGTTTGTGGGCATACTGATAAGCGCCAGAAGGGCAATACCGTGCCGACCGACGCCCACCGTCAAGAAACACTGCACGGGCCTGCGGAAGTGGCGGGAGCCGTGTGCGGCTCCGTCGCGCAGAACGGTTGCCTAGTCCCCTTTGGCCATTGAATGGCCGAGGGCTGGTTTCGGTACGGTTTGGAAGCGTTGAGGAAGGAAGCCCATGTCGCAGCATCTGGAGTACTTGATTGAGGAGGCGCGTAAGCACCAGATCACGCCCGAGGAGCGGGATGCCCAAGTGCGCAGTTTCGCCTATGGCAATGCACATTTCGAAAACCCGGCGATCACGAGGGCCAGTATAGATGAAGCCATGGACGCGCTGAACGCAGAACGTGAACCCGCCACTGCGGTTCGTTCCTAAGGGAACGGTTTATCGAGACGACGAAGAAAAGATCCGCCTGGAAGCCCGCAACGTGCTCATTCAGGCGGAGTACATTCTGCATGAAGCATCCAGTTGGGGCGGATCATGCAGGTTCTCACCTGAGGTCATCCTGGAACTGCAGCGCCTGGCCGTCAATCAAATCTACAGGTGTGCCGGACACTTTCGAGACGGGCCTGTGTTCATCGCGGGTGGAACGCACAAGCCGCCGGACCATACCGAAGTAGCCGCGAGCGTTGAGGCGATGTGCGATTACGTCAATCGGAAGTGGGCGGCACCATCCAACGCGGTTCACCTTTCGGCCTATGTGATGTGGCGCCTGAACTGGATCCACCCCTTTTTCGGCGGTAACGGCCGAAGTTCGCGAGCGGCTTCATACCTCGTTCTGTGCGCCAGGCTCGGGTTCCTTTTGCCGGGCGTGAAGTCAATGCCTGAGTTGATTGTGGCAAATCGCGAGCCGTATTACGAAGCACTCCACAGCGCGGATCGCGCTTGCGAATCGGGAGGCCAGGACATTAGCGCGATGGAAGACCTTCTATCCAGCTTGCTCGCCCAGCAGCTTGTCAGCTTTCATGAACTGCCGACGGGCAGACGGGCAAAGCTGTGAATACGAGCATCTTCGAGCTATTCAAGATCGGAATCGGGCCATCCAGTTCGCACACGGTCGGTCCCATGCGCGCCGCCCGAGCGTTTGCCGCGGCGCTCGATGGCGCGGCGGCCGGCAGAATCCAAATCGAGTTGTATGGTTCGCTTGGTCTTACCGGCCGCGGGCACGGCACCGATCGCGCGATCGTACTGGGGCTGCTGGGAGAGGCGCCGGATCGGGTCGATCCGGCGCGCATCGAGGGTCTGGTTCGCGGCGTCCGGGAAAGCAAGCGCCTCGCTTTGATGGGCTGTCACGAGATCCCGTTCGATGAAACGCGCGACCTGCTCTTTCGCGGGGATATCGTGCTGCCGGGCCATCCGAACGGTATGCGCTTTACGGCCTTCGATGGCGCGGGCGCGATCTTGCGGCGGGAAGTGTACTACTCGGTGGGCGGGGGTTTCATCGAGCGCGAGGGTCAGCCGCGCGCTTCTGTCAGTGATGTTGCAGGCGATGCCGTGAAGTTGCCGTATCCATTTTCCAGCGCGGCGGAGATGCTGGCGCAAGGCCGCGCGGCGGATCTGCCGGTTTGGGCCATGATGCTGGAGAATGAGAAGGCGTTGCGCAGCGAGGCCGAGATCCGGGAACGCATTGCACGTATCTGGACTGCAATGCAGGAGTGCACACAACGCGGTCTGACCACCGACGGAGTGCTCCCGGGCGGCCTGGACGTGCGGCGTCGCGCCCCCGAACTTCACCGCAAACTGCTCGCGGCGGCGGACAACGATCCACTGCGCACTATCGACTGGATCAACCTGTATGCGATCACGGTGAACGAGGAGAACGCGGCGGGCGGGCGCGTGGTGACCGCGCCCACCAACGGCGCGGCGGGCGTGATCCCCGCGGTGGCGCACTACTACAAGCAGTTCGCGCCGTCGCCCAGCGAAGAAGGGATCTTCCGCTACTTCCTGGCGGCGGGCGCCATCGGGATTCTCTACAAGGAAAACGCCTCGATCTCGGGCGCCGAAGTGGGATGCCAGGGCGAGGTCGGCGTGGCGTGCTCCATGGCTGCCGGCGGCCTGGTGGCCGCGCTGAATGGATCGAACGAAGCCATCGAGCATGCCGCCGAAATCGGCATGGAACACAACCTGGGGATGACCTGCGATCCGATCGGCGGCCTGGTGCAGATCCCCTGCATCGAACGCAACGCTTTTGGAGCGGTGAAAGCGGTGAACGCCGCGCGCATGGCGATGACGGAAGAAGGCGGCCACAAAGTCACGCTCGATCAGGTGATCCGGACGATGTACCAGACCGGCTTGGATATGCGCTCGCGTTACAAAGAGACGTCACTCGGCGGGCTGGCGGTGAATGTAATCGAGTGTTAAGAGCGCGGCGGCGATGGCCAGGGACAGCCCCGTCAGTACCCAGCCGATGCTGTTCTCCAGCGGCATCTTGAAGACCAATGCGATGTTATCGTCTCCGGGCGGCGCTTCGATCACGGTGAAACTCAGCGGGTCGTTGCGCACGCGCAATTCCTTCCTGCCCAGATAAGCATGCCACGCCGGATCGTAAGTGTTCTGCACCAGGATCGACTGGCCCGGCCCGACGCGCGCGTGGATGCGCATGGCATCCGTTCCTTCCCACGCGGCAGCGGCAGGCGCATCGGGACCCTGTTCGATGACCGCGGTGTACCGGCGCAAGGCCTCCAGATCCGTGGATCCCCAGCCGGGCGCAATGGCTTGCAGGCGCACCGCGTCCACTACGCGCGCGAGCGATGGATACCGCCGCGGGACCTGGTAAATCACGTTTCCCCGGCCATCGTCGTACAGCACCGGCAGCACCCCCGCGAACTTGTACGGGTGCACGAAATCGTGATACATCTCCTGGGAGTGCGCGTCGTTCACGATCACCGCGTCCACGCCCAGAGCGGTCAGCCAGCGCACCGCCGTCTCCGGATCGGTTCCCACCGTGACCTGATACATGGCGGGCATCAGGAACTGGTTGAGCACACCGCGGTCGCAGCCGCCACCCACTTGCGCGGTGTCGTGCCAGGCGTTCCACCAGAAGCGCACGGAGCCGGTGGCGAAAGTGCGAGATTGCGGCATATGGCTGGAGATCCACTCGGGCATGCGATACTCCACGCGCTGCCGGTAATCCGGGTCCAGCGGATACAAGTAGGCTCCCCAGGCATGCCGGACATAGTGGCGCGCGCTCCAAAACCCGCCCAAAACGAGGATCAGCGCCAGCGCGCGTGCCAGCCGTAAGCGTATGCCAGGCGGCGCGGTCCAGCTCCATAGTTGCCGCACCAATTCCACCAGCGCCAGAACCAGTATCCAGTCGAACTCCACTTCCAACCGGCTGGGCTCGGCCAGCGCGCGTATGTGGAACCAGCGATACCCCAGAATGTTGACGCCCAGCAGCATGATGCCGCCCAGGAGAAAGACGCGGTATGCGCGCGGCTCCGTGCGCGCGCGGAAGAGCAGCGAACCCACCGCAAACGCAGCCACGGCCGCTAAGAAAAGCAGTTGCGCGCTGCGGTCGCCCGGCGGCGAAAACCATTTGAGGTTCTCGATGGTGAGCCGGAAGTACGAAGGCGTCAGCCAGAATGCGGAGAGACCGTAGGCCAATACGGCAATCGCCGCGCCGCGCAGCCATACGGCACGATCGCGGCTGGTTACCCATACGCTCCACACCAGGACCGGATACAGGATTCCCAGGGCCGTCGATCCATAGAAATTGGTAAGGGCCACCGCCGCACAGGACAAGGCCGCGCAGGCAACCGCCGCGTGCCGCCGGCGCCGCCGCAGCGCCAGGTAGCTGAACGCCAGCGCGAAAGGCAAGAGAGAGACCGCCGAGACGTGCGGCCCCTCGCCGTAGCGCAACAGCGCCCACAGGCGCCAAGGCATCAGACGCGGCATGTTCCCGCGGATTTCCGGGATCAGGAAGGCAACCGGTGAAATCAGCGCCGCGACGGCGGCCGCCAACCACGCCGCGCCGCGCGACCGGCTCGTCGCCCACACCAGGAAATACACGCCCGCGATTCCCAGACAGTAGAGCAGCGCGGTATAGATGTGATGGGCTTGCGCCGGGATGAAGACGCGCGCGAGCAAGGCCGTCCCATATCGTATGGCGGGAGGGTAAATGTAATCGTAACGCGTGCCGCAATACCACAACGGCTGCCAAAGAGGGTGGGGCCAGTGTTCGTTCAGAAGCCGTCCGTCCGCGATGTAGGTGCTTTCGATGGAATCCCAGCGGTCCACGTACGTCGCCTGGAAGAGCGGCGTGATCAGCAACGCGGTGAAGAGAAAGATGAGCGGCAAATCCAGGAGGAGCTTGGCGCGCCGCACCGCTAACCCTTCCGCCGGGCCGGCTGGACCCCGGATTGATAGCGGCGCTGCAAGCTATCGAACTGGCGGTGGTAACCCCATCCCCAGCGGTACATCAGATATTTAGCCAGCAGCAGGAGGATGGAGAAGCCGTAGATCGTACTTTGGAAAAACGAAGCCGACGAGGCCTGCGCGAAATAGCGCGTCGGCACGGGGACCTCCGTGATGCGCATGCCCAGCGCCACCATCTGCGCCATGATCTCCTGATCGAAGATGAATTTGTCGGAGTTGGTTTCGAGGTTCACGGATTCGAGCACTTCCCTGCGGAACGCGCGGTAGCCGGTATGATACTCGGAGAGTCTCAGGCCAAAGGTGACGTTCTCGACCCAGGTGAGAAAGCGATTTGAAACGTATTTCCACCAGGGCATGCCTTGCTTCATGGGATTGGTTCCCAGCAGGCGCGATCCCAGCACGGCGTCTGCGCGGCCTTCCTGGATGGGGCGGACAATCTCAGGCAGCAGAGTGGGGTCGTACTGATAATCCGGATGCACCATTACCACGATGTCCGCGCCCGCCTTGAGCGCCTCGCGGTAGCAGGTCTTCTGATTGGCCCCGTATCCGTAGTTGCGATTGTGGACGAACAGTTCCAGACCCATGTCGCGCGCGATTTGAGCGGTTTCGTCGGAGCTGCCGTCGTCCACCAGGATGACCAGGTCCACGAGTTCGTGCGGCAGATCCTGATAGGTCATGTGCAGCGTCTTGGCCGCATTGTACGCGGGCATGACCACTACGACTTTGGGCTTTTCAGTCATGCTTCGGTCTCCGGCGCGGCGGTGACGATGAATTGATAGGCGAACATTTTCTTCCAGCAGCGGGCCGATTCGTAGGACATTCTCTCCAGCGCGCGTACCGCGGCGGACGCTTCCCACTTGGGCAGCGCCAGCCCGATGGGCACGCCCGAGCAGCGCAGGGTTTCGATGCGGAATCCGGCGGCGTGGAACAGATCCAGCCATCCGCGCCACGTATAGAAATGTAGATGGGTGCGGTCGAAGAGCCCGCGATCGTCGGCCGGAAAGCGGCCGGTGAGAACGTTCCAGCGGAAGTAAGCGTGGCCGCTGTTGGGAAGGGAGGCGGCCAGCCGTCCGCCAGTGGCGAGCACATTACGCAGATCGCGCAGCAGGAGCGCGGGCCGGCGGAGGTGCTCGAGCACGTCCGCGCAGATCACGAAATCGAAGCGGCCGGTTAGAGGCGGCAACCCCAGATCCAGATCGGCTTCCAGCAGGTCGATGGAGTCCGGAAAGCCGGCGCGCGCGGCGCCGGGCGAATCGATGCCGGTCACACGATAACCCCGGCCGGCAAGAATTGCGCCCAGGTAGCCGCCGGCGCAGCCTACGTCCAGCACGCGGCGGCCGCCGCCCGAGGCCGGCAAGCTGGCCAGCAGCAGGCTGTGGCTGCTGTATGGGCTGCCTTTGAGTCGATAGGGCGCGGCGGCGACCGGTGCCATCATGTCAGATTATCCCGCATTCCGCTGCCATAATGATTCAGTCCGGTATCCGCAAGCGCCGCGAGCCGGGGCCAGCTAAGGCGCGTATCTGGACAAGCGGTAACACCTTCCGGCTGGGGATAACGACCCAGGCTCGTATGCCGCGTGCGCCAAATGGCGCGCTGCCTGCCGCAACCGCGAGTGAAAGAGCCTGCCCCATCAACAGGGCTGCGTGGCGGCTGGATTGCATACATCTTTACCGATGAACTTCGACGAGACACCTCTTTTGGTAATCTGGGAAGCCACTCAGGCGTGCGACCTAGCCTGCGTTCACTGCCGGGCCTCCGCGATGCCGGAGCGGCACGGCGGCGAACTGACGACAAGCGAGTCTTACAACCTGCTGGACCAGGTTCGCTCGCTGGGCAACCCGTTGATGGTTTTTACGGGTGGCGATCCGCTCAAGAGGCCGGACTTGTTCGAATTGATGGCATACAGCGTCAAGCTCGGTTTGCGCACCAACGTGAGCCCCAGCGCGACGCCGCTGCTGACCGTCGATGCCATCGACGAATTCCAACGCCTCGGCGTGGCGCGCATCGCAATTAGCCTGGATGGTCCGGACGCTGCCTCGCACGACGCTTTCCGAGGCGTCGGGGGCGCCTTCGACTATGCCATGCGGGCGCTGCGCCACGCCCAACGAATCGGGCTCGAGACGCAGATCCAGACCACGGTGACGCGCCGCAACATCGAACTGCTTCCCCGGATTGCGGATCTGGTCGCGGAAGTGGGCGGCAAAATGTGGAGCGTCTTCTTCCTGGTGGTCACTGGCCGGGCGCTGCGGGAGGACGACCTGACTTCCGAGGAATATGAGGAGGTTTTCGAAATCCTGTACGGCATCTCGAAAACCGCCCCCTTCGATGTCAAGACCACCGAGGGTATGCACTACCGGCGTTACGTGGCGCAGCGCGAAAAGGGCAACCGCGGCGAAAGCCCGGCCGCACGCAAGGTGGTCTGGCGATCGGCTGGCGTGAGCGACGGCAAGGGCTTTGTGTTCGTCTCGCACACCGGCGAGGTATATCCCAGCGGTTTCCTGCCGGTCTCAGCCGGCAACGTGCGGCGCGATTCGCTGGCAGACATGTACCGGCGCTCCCCCCTTTTCCAATCATTACGGGATACGGACCGGCGCGAGGGGAAGTGCGGCGCCTGCGAATACCGGAACCTATGCGGCGGCTCGCGCGCACGGGCATATGCTCTGACGGGGAATTACCTGGCGGAAGACCCGCGCTGCATGTATCAACCGGCTGGGGCTGCGGCAGGGCGGAACGTATGACTTCTTCCGTTATGTCCAGCGGCGAAATACACGCCCTGTTCTGCGCAAACGCATTCTGTTGTGGCGGCGGCGAGAATGCCGCCCGGGGTGAGCGCTGCATCAAGACTCGGCAGCGGAAAAATGGGCACGAAATGTTTACGGCTCCAATAATACTTGACATACAGGTCTTAAACTGCTACTATGAGGGCAATAGTAACAGCATCCCGGCGGTGCAGCCCCTCCTCACCGCCCCCTCTGAGCGCAGGCCCCGAGGCACCCAGCCCCGGGGCCGCTCTCTTTCGCGGACCCCAAACAAGCATCGCTGTTATCCATTGAGGAGGCCATTTTGACGACCCCGCGCCCGAAAGTCACGATCGACGGCAACGAAGCCGCCGCTTACGTCGCGCATCAAACCAACGAAGTCATAGCCATCTATCCGATTACGCCTTCCTCAAATATGGGGGAGTTGGCGGACCAGTGGTCTTCCGAGCAGAAGACCAACATCTGGGGAACCGTGCCTGCCGTGGTCGAGCTGCAAAGCGAGGGCGGCGCCGCGGGCGCGCTGCACGGCGCCTTGCAGGGCGGCGCCCTCTGCACCACGTTCACCGCGTCGCAAGGCCTGCTGTTGATGATCCCAAACATGTACAAGATCGCGGGCGAGCTGACCTCCACCGTCTTTCACGTCGCCGCGCGCGCGCTGGCTACCCACGCGCTCTCGATTTTTGGGGACCACAGCGACGTCATGGCGACGCGCTCCACGGGATTCGGCATGCTGGCATCGGCCTCCGTTCAGGAAGTCATGGACATGGCGCTGATCTCCCAGGCGGCGAGCCTCGAAGCGCGCCTTCCCTTCCTCCACTTCTTCGACGGATTTCGCACGTCCCACGAAGTCGCCAAGATCGAACAACTCACAACGGACGACATGCGCGCCATGCTCGATGAGGACCTGGTACGGGCGCACCGCGCGCGGGCGCTCAACCCCGAAAGCCCCGTCATTCGCGGCACGGCGCAGAACCCCGACGTGTATTTCCAGGCGCGCGAGGCTGCCAATCCCTACTACCTGGCGGCGCCCACCATTGTGCAGAACACGATGGATAAATTCGCGGCGCTCACGGGCCGCCGGTATCGCCTCTTCGATTACGCCGGCGCGCCCGATGCCGAGCGCGTCATCGTGCTGATGGGTTCCGGCGCCGAAGTTGCGCATGAGACTATCGAGGCGCTAAACGCCGCGGGCGAAAAGGCCGGCGTGCTGAAAGTGCGGCTCTACCGGCCGTTCGCGGTCGAAAGCTTCGCCGCGGCGCTGCCGGAAAGCGCCAAGGCCATCGCGGTCCTGGATCGCACCAAGGAACCCGGCGCCGTGGGTGAGCCTCTCTATTGCGATGTGATTGCCGCATTAGCCGAAATGGGCGTCAGCAAGAAAGTTATCGGCGGCCGCTACGGGCTGGCTTCCAAGGAATTCACACCCGCCATGGTGAAGGCGGTCTTCGACGAGTTGCGCAAGCCGTCTCCCAAGAACCACTTCACCGTCGGGATTCACGACGATGTCACGCACACCAGCCTGAGCTACGACCCCGAGTTCTGCACCGAGGGCGAAGGGACGCGCGCGCTGTTCTACGGGCTCGGAGCGGATGGCACCGTGGGCGCGAACAAGAATTCCATCAAGATCATTGGCGAGGAAACCCCCTATTTCGCCCAAGGCTACTTCGTCTACGACTCGAAGAAGTCCGGCTCGATGACAACCTCGCACCTGCGCTTCGGCCCGCGGCCGCTGCGCTCCAGCTATCTGATCACGCGCGCCACTTTCGTGGCATGCCACCAGTTCTCGTTTCTGGAGCGCATCGATGTGCTGAAGGCCGCCGAGCCCGGCGCTACGTTCCTGCTCAACAGCCCCTTCGGACCGGAAGAAGTCTGGAACCACCTGCCGCGCCTGGTGCAGCGGCAGATCCTTGAGAAGCGGCTGCAGTTCTATGTCATCGACGGTTACGAGGTCGCCAAGCTGACCGGGATGGGCGGCCGCATCAACACCATCATGCAGACCTGCTTCTTCGCCATCAGCGGCATGCTGCCGCGCGAAGAGGCCGTCGCGGCGATCAAGCACGCCATCCAAAAGACCTATGGCAAGCGCGGCGAGATCGTGGTCCGCAAGAACTACGCCGCGGTCGACGAAGCTCTCCATCATCTTCACCGAGTGAACGTTCCGGACCGGATCACGGCCGAATTCGATATCCGCCCCGCCGTCCCCGGCGTGGCGCCGGATTTCGTGCAACGGGTGACCGCCAAAATCATCGCTGGAGAAGGCGATGCCCTACCGGTCAGCGCCATGCCCATCGACGGCACATTCCCCAGCGCCACGGCGCAATGGGAGAAGCGCAATATCGCTCTAGAAATCCCGGAGTGGGATGAAGCGCTCTGCATCCAGTGCGGCAAGTGCGTTCTGGTTTGCCCGCACAGCGTGATCCGCGCGAAGATGTACGACGCGCGGCATCTGGCGGGCGCGCCCGCCACTTTCAAGGCAGTGCCCGCACGCTGGAAGGACATGCAGGAGCGCAAATACACGCTACAGGTGGCTCCCGAGGATTGCACCGGTTGCACGCTTTGTATACAGGTCTGCCCCGCCAAGAGCAAAAGCGAAGTGAAGCACCGGGCCATCAACATGGTCGCGCAGCCGCCACTGCGCGAAGCCGAAGCTGCCAACTGGGACTTCTTCCTGAGGATTCCCGAGACCGATCGCGCGGCGATCTCGATGCACCAGGTGAAAGACGTCCAGTTACTGCGGCCGCTGTTCGAGTTCTCGGGGGCGTGCGCGGGCTGCGGCGAAACTCCCTACATCAAACTGATGACGCAACTTTTCGGCGACCGCATGCTGATCGCCAACGCCACCGGCTGCTCATCGATCTACGGCGGCAATCTGCCCACAACGCCCTACTGTACCAACGATGCCGGTCGCGGGCCGGCATGGTCGAACTCGCTGTTCGAAGACAACGCCGAATTCGGCCTCGGCATGCGCCTCGCCGCCGACAAGCAGGCCGAGTATGCACGCGAGTTGGTCGGGCGTCTGGTTTCCGTAATCGGAGAAGAACTGTCGCAGGCGATTCTCAACGCGGACCAGAGCGCCGAGCAAGGTATTTTCGCGCAGCGCGAGCGGGTGGGGGTCCTGAGAGAGAAACTGGCCGGCGTGGGGACCTCCGAGGCGCGTGACCTGCTCAGCCTCGCGGGTGCGCTGGTGAAGAAAAGCGTCTGGATCGTGGGCGGCGACGGTTGGGCGTATGACATCGGCTATGGCGGCCTGGATCACGTTCTGGCTTCCGGCCGCAACGTCAACATTCTGGTGCTCGATACCGAGGTCTATTCCAATACCGGAGGCCAGGCATCCAAGGCGACGCCGCGTGGCGCGGTGGCCAAGTTTGCCGCGGGAGGCAAGCAGGTGGGCAAGAAGGATCTCGCTCTCATGGCCATGAGCTACGGCAGCGTATACGTGGCGAAGATCGCCATGGGCGCGGGCGATATGCACACCGTGAAGGCGTTCCTCGAAGCTGAGGCGTTCGAGGGGCCGTCGCTCATCATCGCCTACAGCCACTGCATCGCGCACGGTTACGACATGGCCCACGGCATGGAACAGCAGAAGGCCGCGGTGAACTCCGGGTATTGGCCGCTCTTTCGATATAACCCGGAGCTGGCCGTCCAGGGTAAGAACCCCTTCCAGCTCGATTCGCGCCCGGCCACCATCGGCCTTAAGGATTACATCTACAACGAAACCCGCTACACCATGCTCACCAAGAGCAATCCGGAGGAGGCACGCAGGCTGCTGGATCTGGCGCAACAGGATGTGGGGATGCGCTGGAAGATCTATGAGCATATGGCGCCTGAGCCGGTAAATGGCGCCGCGAAGGAGGCGCAGAAATGATCGACCTTTCCAACACTATCGATTTGTCTACCACATATCTCGGTCTGAAACTCAAGAGCCCGCTGGTCGCGTCGGCCGGGCCGCTGTGCGAAAGTGTCGGCAACGTGCGCCGGCTGGAGGATGCGGGAGCGGCAGCCATCGTGCTGCACTCCCTGTTCGAGGAGCAGATAGAGCTCGAATCCGACGAGCTCGACCGGTTCATGACCGAAGGCTCGGAGATCTCGCCCGAAACGGTGACGCACTTTCCGGAACTGCTATACACGGTAATGGGCCCGGACGCCTACCTCGCGCATATCGCCAAATGCAAGCAGGCCGTGAATATTCCGGTTATCGCCAGTTTGAATGGCACGACTACGGGCGGTTGGCTCGGCTATGCGAAACGCATGCAGCAGGCCGGTGCCGACGCCCTCGAATTGAATATCTTCTACGTGCCCGTGGACCCGGAGATGACCGGCGATCGGGTGGAGCGACGATACATCGATCTGGTGAAAGCCATCAAAGCGGAGATCGGCATCCCCGTCGCCGTTAAGCTCGGCCCGTATTTTAGCTCTATGGCGAATATGGCACGGAAACTGGACGCCGCGGGCGCGGACGCCCTGGTGCTTTTCAATCGCTTCTACCAACCCGACTTCGACTTGGAATCCCTGGAAGTGGTGCCAAATCTGATCCTCAGCAACTCCCACGAGCTGCTGCTACGCCTGCACTGGATCGCGGTGCTCTACGGGCAGGTGAAAGCCGACCTGGCGCTGACCGGCGGCGTGCACAGCGCCACCGATGTAGTGAAAGCCATGATGGCGGGGGCGAAAATCGCCATGATGACCTCGGCGCTGCTGAAGCGCGGCATCAGCTATCTCGATACCATAACAGCCGAGTTGCTCATCTGGATGGACGAGCACGAATACGATTCGATTGAACAGATGCGAGGCAGCATGAGCCGCAACGCGGTCCCACAGCCTTCGGCGTTCGAACGCGCCAATTATATGAAGGTGCTCGGCTCGTACGCCATCCAGTAGCCGATGCCGCCTCTGCGACAGCGGTAAGAGCTGAGACGCTATCGGCCAGCCCGCCATCTGCGCTGCCATAATGACGGTGAGGCGCGGATGAACCAACGGATAGCTTTCCCACTGCTCTGCCTGGCGCTCGCCGGTTGCGGCGGCAGCCTGGCCAGGTACGGCCCCATCGACCCGGGCTTGGCGGTCTTCATTCCGCCGGATACGGTGGCACTGGCGGGAGTCCACGTGGATCAAGTCCGCGCGACACCGCTATATCGCATGCTGGCGGAACGCAATCGGCTGCCGAAATTCGGGCAGTTCGATCCGGGCAGGGACATTCACGAACTGCTGGTGGCGAGCGACGGCAAGAATGTGCTGGGGATCGCGCGTGGCGACTTTGGGCCGCAGAGCCAGAACGAAGCGATCACTCTCATCGGCAAAAACATCGCGCTGGGCGGTTCGGCCGCGGTCGTGCGCGCCGCCATCGACCGATACAAGAACGGCGGCCGCGGCGGCGCCCCGCGGGATTTGATGGCGCGCGCCCAAGCTCTGCCCGCCGATACGCAGATCTGGGCGGTGGTCGCGGGCTGGCGGGGAGCTACGCCGGACCAACTTCGGGAGATGGGGAATTTCGCCAATCTGGACCGCGTGCTGCGCCTGGTGGAAGGCGCCAGCCTGACGGTCGACTTACGCACGGGAGTACACGCCGTACTCACGGGAGATTCCCGGACCGAGGTAGACGCCAAGAGCCTGGCGGACTCGCTGCGCGGGCTGGCTGCCTTGGCCCGGATGGGTTTGCAGCGCGCGCCGGACCTGCTGCGCGCCCTGGACGGAATCCAGGTGAAGCAAGCGGGCCGGGTGGTGCAGGTGAACGCCGATATGGCGGAAGACCTGGTGGAGAAATTGGTGAGGTAGCCGCAGTGCTAGAATTTTGGTGGTGGGCTGTCAATCGGCCCAGTTTGCGCCGATTGCCAATCGGCGCGCAGGATGCCATCCTGCCCACCAAATTTTCCAAAGAGGTTCCTTATGAATAGCCGAAGAAGTTTTGTGCTGGGCGCGGGCGGCGCGGCCATTTCGCTGATGGCCGGCAAAGCGTCCGCCAACAGCCGCATCCAGGTTGCGGTGCTGGGTGTGAATGGCCGCGGCAGGGATCACATCAGCGGATTCAGCGCGTTGCCGAACGCCGAAGTAGCGATGCTGTGCGATCCCGACCGCAACGTGCTGACCGAGCGCGCGGAGCAGTTCGAGACCAAGTATCACCGCAAGGTGCAGACCGAACAGGATCTGCGCAAGGTATTCGACAATAAGGCAATCGATGCGGTCAGTATCGCGACCCCCAACCACTGGCACGCGCTGGCCGCGATTTGGGCGTGCCAGGCGGGCAAGGACGTGTACGTCGAAAAGCCCGGCGCGCATAACATCTACGAAGGCCGCAAGATGATCGAGGCCACGCACCGTTACAACCGTATCGTGCAGCACGGCGTGCAACTGCGCAGTTCGGAGGCTATCAAGGAAGCCGTGCAATTGATGAACCAGGGCGTGATCGGCAAGGTCTACATGGCGCGCGGCCTGGTGTTCCGGTGGCGTCCGTCGGTGGGCCATGTGGGCAACGAGCCCACGCCCGCGAATCTGAATTGGGACATCTGGCAAGGCCCGGTGCAGGAGCGCCCCTTCACGCGCGCGCTGGTACATTACAACTGGCACTGGCATTGGGACTACGGCAACGGCGACGTGGGCAATCAGGGCATTCACGAGACGGACATGTGCATGTGGGGCTTGGGTGTAGGGCTGCCCAGCCGGGTCACTTCCATGGGAGGCAAGTTCCTGTGGGACGACGATAAGGAGACGCCCGAAATCTTGACCTCGGTGTATCACTACCCGGAGCAGAAGAAGATCATTCAGTTTGAAGTGCGTCCGTGGTGCACGAATACGGAGGGCGGCGTGGGCGTGGGGAACATCTTCTATGGGTCGGACGGCTATCTGGCGATTAACGGCTACGACTCTTACGAGGTGTACCTGGGCGAGAAGCGCGAGCCGGGTCCCAAGCGCAAGGCCGGCGGCGACCACTACGCCAACTTCATCAAAGCGGTGGAGAGCCGCAAATCGAGCGACCTGGACGGGCCGGTGGAGACGGCGCACCTGGCGTCGTCGCTGGCGCATTTGGGAAATATCTCGTACCGGCTGGGGCGGCAACTGCAGTTCGATCCGGCGGCGGAACGATTCGTGGGCGACGAAGAAGCCAATAACATGTTGACGCGGAATTATCGCGCGCCGTATGTGGTGCCGGCGAAGGTGTAAACCGCGATGTAGCCGCTGACTTATTTAATCTGAAGTTCCTGTCGCAAGCCGGGATTGCCTGCCTGGTCTTGAGTCGATCGCGTTTCGAGCTTCTTGAGTCTTCGCAGAACGTTCGACATGGGCGTCTCTATATGGTTGCCACCAATATCCGGCAGCAATATGCGGAAGAGATCCGCGCTAATACCAGCATTACTTCAGCCGCTTTACTGAAGGCGTTTGCAGACGTTCCGCGCGAGGAATTCGCCGGCAGCGGCCCGTGGAAAGTGGTGTCGCGAGCGCCCGGGCAGTTGCAATTTCAAGTGGCTGAGGTTACTGACCCGGCGAATCTGTATCATGACGTGGCGATATTGCTGGACCCGTCGCGATCTCTCACAAATGGCAATCCTGGAACTCTGGCGCCATGGTTGGACGCTCTTAACCTCTCGGCGGGGAAGTCCATTTTTCATCTCGGATGTGGAACAGGGTACTACACCGCAATCATGGCCGAGATGGTGGGACCAACGGGCCGGGTGACGGCGGTCGAGATCGACCCAGCCTTGGCAGCTCAAGCTCGATCAAACCTGACGAGCTATCCGAACGTTGAGGTCGTCGAGGGGGATGGAGGCGTGGTGGACAGCGGCGTTAGAGACGCTCTCCTCATCAACGCCGGCGTGACCCACCCAAGGGAGAGTTGGCTTGACAACCTGCGGCCCGCGGGCACTCTGGTTCTGCCGCTGACCATGGAAGTAGGGATGCCGTATGTGGGTAAAGGAATGGTGCTGCAGGTGTCGAGATTACAGACGGGCTATGCGGCTCATTTTTTTCCAGTTCCGGTGATGATCTACTCGTGTTCCAGCGTTCGAGACTCCGAGTTCGGCAGCCGTCTGGGCCAGTCGTTCATGTCGGGCGGTTTCGGCCAGGTGAATTCGCTTCGGCGCGACGCGCATTCTCCCGAACCCGGCTGCTGGCTGCACACATCAACTTTCTGTCTGTCGACCCGTCCGCCGATTTGAAAAGATTTCTTCCGAGCGATGTAGAGAGCGCCGCGACGGCTCCGACTACTACTCCATGAAAACGCAGACTAGGGTCTGGTAGTTAATGCTCCAGAGCAGGAGGACGACCGTGGGCAAGACCAGCGAATTCTCTTGCCGGCAGTTCGTCGCATCCGCACTTTCCTCCGCGGCCTTGGCGGCTTTGCCTGCTCCTTCAATGGCAGACGCTAAGATGTAGAGAATCGGAGAAAATGAAATGACAACTTTGACGCCCTACCTCTTGTTCGACGGCAATTGCCATCAGGCGATGGAGTTTTACAAATCCTGCTTTGGCGGAGAACTGACTTTCATGAAAGTGAAGGATTCTCCGGTGAGGGATCGGATGCCGCCGGTCCAACTGAACAAAACCCTCAATGCACGACTCAAGAGCGGAAATCTGGAGATTTCGGCGTCGGACTGGCTACGGCTTGACCAGACTCCCATTCGCGGCAACACGGTTTGCCTTTTCCTGAGCGGAGGAACGTTCCAGGAGTTGAAGGCTCTTTTCGAAAAACTGTCGGAAGAAGCTGAAGTCACCGACCCCCTGAAAGAGATGTTCTTCGGCGTTTACGGAGCGCTGAACGACAAATTTGGGGTGCGGTGGATGTTCACAGCAGCCAAGAACGGCTAGTCGCGGCCGGGGCGCCACGAAGCGCGCGAAAATCGAAAGGAGCCGGGGAGATGAAATACATCCTGATGACGCACATCCCGAAGGCAGGTTATCGGGCTTTTGGCGCGTGGTCCCAAAAGGACGTCAAAGCGAACATCGCATTTGTGAGGGGCATCAATAAGACGCTCAGCGATTCCGGAGAGTTTGTAGCGGCGGAAGGGTCTGGCAATGCCGGATCGGGCCAAGGTCGTGAGGGCGGGCAAAGACGGGGCGCCCATCCCGGACGGCGTGTTCCCGGAATCGAAAGGATTTCGGTAGTGGGCTACTTTGGCTTCAAGGTAGTGGGTCGGTTTGCCTAGTGGGGCAGGATGGTTGCCAACTGTTGCCAACTTGCCCCACAACCTCCATCTCCTGAACCTGGCTGCACACATCGACTTTCTGTCTGTCGACCCGCCCGCCGATTTGAAAGTGCAGGTTGGCTTACTGCGCCATTCTCGCCGCTCGCGGAGGCGCGCCAGGAGTCTCCGCGGCGAGTAGCGGAAACGCGACCACGTTGCACTTCCGCCTGATTTGCTTCGCCGCGTACATCCGCTTATCCGCCGCCGCCAGCAGCTCTTCGGCATCCGAGCCGTCCTCCGGATAGCAGGCTTCGCCAATACTCATGGATATGTTATGCGCGGGGATCCTGGTTTCGATTGCGATCCGCCGCAACTCGTCGATGCGCTGCCGGATGGAATCGCCGCCGCTCCCCGGCAACAAGAGAACGAACTCGTCTCCGCCCATACGGGCGACGTAGTCATACTCGCGGCACTGGTTGCGCAGCGTTTCGGCCGCCAGCTTCAGCAGCCGGTTGCCTTCCAGATGGCCGAGATGGTCGTTCACCTGCTTGAAGCCGTCGAGATCGCAAACGACCACGGAAAACGGGTCGCCGCTCCGCCGGCAGCGCGCCAGCTCTTCATCCAGCCTCAGGAATAGCGACCGGGCATTCGGCAGGCCGGAAAGATAATCCGTAGTGGCGGAGTCTTCCAGTTGCCGGAATATGAGCGCATTCTCAATCGCCATGGATACCTTGCTGCTGATGGCTTGCAGGATGCGCAGATGGTCCCGCGAGAAAGCGTCGCGCTCCGCGCGGTAGAGCGTCATCACACCGATCACCCCGTTGGGACCTTCGAGCGGAACGGCCAGCGCCGATTGTAGAGTGCTGAACTTAGACGGATTCGCCTGGTGACCGGACTCCACCGCCGGATTCCCGTTCACGATGGGTTTGCGGTTTTCCGCTACCCATCCGGAGAGACCTTCGCCGATGGGTATCTCCAGCGATGCAAAGAACCGGAAATCGTCCCCATTGACGTAACGTGGAATCAACTTCTCGCCATCACGCACGAAGATAGCGGTAGCATCGTAGGGAACGATCTTCTTCAAACGCAACGCCACCACCGAGAGAGTCTCGTCCAGGCACAGGGAGTTGCCCAGTTCCTGCACAAGTTCAAACAAGAACTGAACCTCCTGACGGGCCGCTGCAATCGAGCCTAGAAAGTCGCTTTCGCCGCCGGCGGCAACCGGGCGGGTTTGTTGGAAGCCCGCATCGGGCTGGGCTCCCTTTTCGATCTTGATGTCCGTCGACAACCTGGTCAAATCCGCGGGCTGTGCCTGCGTCATACGTTCCAGTTCGACATAGCGCCGCTTTAATACGGCGACCACGGCCGGATCGAAGCTGCGGCCGGAAAGCGCTTCCACCTCTCCCATGGCTTGGTCGAGCGGCAGCGCCCGCCGGTATTGCCGGTCGGAGGCCAGCGCGTCGAGACAATCCACCGAGGTGAGAATGCGGGCGCCCAGCGGAATCTCCTCGCCCTTCAAACCGTACGGATATCCGGTGCCGTCCCATTTTTCGTGGTGCGCCCTCACGATGGCCGCGGCGGCGTAGGGAAACGACACGCGCTCGAGGATCTCCGCTCCGACGATGGGATGGATTTTCATCTTCTCGAATTCCTCGGGCGTCAGCCGGCCGGGCTTCGAGATGATGTGTTCGGGCACCGCCAGCTTGCCAATATCGTGCAGCAGGGCCGCCGCTTTCAGCGCCTCCAGGTCTCCGTCCGTCAACCCCAGATCTTTACCCATTTCGACGGCGTACGTGCGCACCCGCTGCAAGTGCTCGTGGGTTTTATGGTCCTTGGCTTCAATGGCCAGCGCCAGGGCTTCGATGGTTCGCAAATGCAGGTCCGCCATCGACTCGGCGTGCCGCTTCTGATCGTCCAGCCGCCCCAGATATAACCGGTACGACCGAAAAATCATGTAGACCACGGGCAGTAACATCAGAGAGCTGCGCCAATCCAACTGCTTACTGACAAAGCTCATGGTCCACGCCACCGAGGCGCCCAGCAGGTAAGAGGGAAACGACCAGAAATAGCAATTATACCAGGTTTGTCCGAACCGTTTACCTTCGGACAGCGATATGGCGCCGGCGATGGGGGCAGTGTTCGCGCCAAAATAAAGCAGGCCGGTAACGATGAGCAGCAGGGGGCTGTTGCGGTCAAGTCGATGTACCCACGGTGAGTGGTGGAACGAATAGGCGATGAAAATCGCCAGCCCGGTGCTGGCAGTGCTGAACGCGATCTGGAAGAGGGCGGGCCGCCGCCTCGGCCGCCAAAGGCATTGGACCAGGGTGCCTACGCATCCGAGAACCACGGTCTCCGCGAGGCCCAGCTCCGTGATGCCGATAAAGACAAACAAGAAGCCGACCGACATCGTGCCGGGAATGCCCGGAAGGTTCACCTTAAGCCCGGCGGCCAGCGCCGACACAAGCAGGTAGACGAAGAAGCGCGGCAAGTCCTGCGACTTCCATTGATAGAGGCACCACCCAATGGAAACGAATCCGATCAAGCTGACGGCGAGAACGTAGATCTTCGATTTTAAGTTCATGGAACTTGCCGCCGTCTCCGCCAATCTCCGCTTCAACGGCCCGATGGCCGCGAGACGCACTCAGTTGTCGCCCGACCCGGTGGTTGTGCCCCACACCGCGTTGGTTCCCCAAACCGCATTGGTGCCCCAGACCGCGTTAGTGCCCCACACCGCATTGGTCCCCCACACCGCATTGCTTCCCCAAACCGCATTGGTTCCGCTCAGCAGCACCGAGGTACCCCAGACCGCATTGGTTCCCCATACGGCGTTAGATCCCCAAATCGTGCCGGAAGCCGGTGTCACGTTCATCAACGCCAGGAGCGGACTGTAGAGCACGGAGGGCGATTCCGCGCTGTTCTGCGCCACTGCCGTGCTGGCGAGGGCTGCATTGACCTCTATGTAACCGGCTCCGACCGTGAATATGTCGTATGTGTCGGTGTAAGTCACGCCATTCTGCGTAGTCGAGCTCATGGGCGGAAAATCTTTGGTAGCCGTCTGCATGAGCCGCGCTTTTACGGTGTCGGGACTGAGGTTGGGATTCTGCTGTAACATCACGGCGGCGGCTCCCGCGACTACCGGCGTGGACATACTGGTGCCGCTGAGCTGGAAATACATGGCCGGCCCGGTGCCGGAAGCGGTGTAGTAGGATGGCGGCATGACATTCGCCGGAAACTGCGCCTCCAGCGTGGAGCCGGGGTCCAGTAGCGACACTACCAGATTGCCGGGAGCGACCACGTCCGGTTTCAGGGTCAAATCGATATAGGTGGGGCCGCGCGAGCTATAACTTGCAATCAGGTCGTCGTTCCGTGGATAAGTCTCCATGGTCTTCATGCAGCCGACCGTGATGGCATGCGGGCTGTTGCCCGGCGCGGTGATAGTGGAATATCCATTGCGCCCCAGATTGCCCGCCGCGACCACCACCACGATGCCGCTCTTCCAGGCCGCTTCCACCGCCTGGCAAAGCGGGTCCTGCGCGCAGCTCTCATAAATCGGGCGGCCCAATGAGAGATTGATTACGCGCACGTTGTAAGTATTCTTCAGTTGCACGGCTTGCTGGATGGCGGCGATGGTCAGGCTGTCGGTACCCGCGCCGTTTTCGTCCAGCACCCGGAGATCCAGAAGGTTGGCGTTGGGGGCCACGCCGCTGAGCAACCGAAAAGATCCGGGCTCTTGCGACGAGCTGCCATTGCCGGCCAAAATGCCGGCCACGTGCGTCCCGTGCCCGTAATCGTCATTCTGTACTTCCGAGGTAACGAAACTCTGCCGGTATACTACGCGCGATTTGTTGGTTCCCGCTACGTTCAGGTCCGGATGGAGGTAGATGCCGCTGTCGATCACGGCGATGCCGATGCCAGTTCCATTCCATCCCGAACTCCACACCTGCGGCGCATTGACGGCCTGCGTGGTGTAATCGAGGGCTGCCACCAACGACCGGTCGAGGGAAATATAGGTCACATTAGACTGGTTGGACAATGCCACCAGATTACTGGTCTGGACCGTCGCGGCGACTGCATTGAGCAGCGAAAATGTCGAATACACTACACCGCCGAGAAGGTCCACCACCGGGCAGAGGAGTTTTCCGAGCAGACCGGAGCACTGCTGCGGCGCGCTGTATTGCACGATAACGTTAACCGTTCCCGACGGATGGGCCAATAGCGGCTGCAGATCGGGAGAGATCTTGGAATTATTCGCAAACAAGGCGCCGGAGGCCATCAACAGCAGACCCACGGCGGCAATGCGAGACAGCTTGCCGGTACCCAGGCGGTTCATGTTTCCCTCTGGCAAGCTCCAAGGCACGCCGCGGACCAAACACGCCATTTGCGAATTTGCCCATAACATCCACAAAACAAAGGAAAATCAGGATACGGAAAACGCTGGCGCTGCGACAGATTTGTCCACTTCGAGCGACAGAGGTGGCGCGCCACATGGTGCGGGCGGGCAGCCTGCGCGGCGGTTGGCTACCGCCGCTGTGGCCGCCTGAAAGGCGTCCCCAGGATAAGATTGGCCGCCCGCCAATCGAGATCCTTACCGCCACTGCAAGAGCCTGTGTACCTGTTCGCCCAGGGAAAACGCGATCTTGTCTTGAGCCACACTGATGCGGAAAGTGCCCGGCCGCAGGCCCCCCACCGTCAACCGGCCATGGAAATGCTGTACCTCGGTCACCATACCCACGGGCCGCTTGGTCGCGGGATCCACGGCGCGCGTGAAGATGCACTCGAAGCCGTCATGCACCTGCGTGAAGTATATGCGTCTGCCGGCCGGAGACCAGCGCGGATAATCGCCTTGTCCCAAGTCTACCCATTCCGTAGCCGGGACGGTCTGCAGTCCCCGAAAGGGTGCGGCCCACATGCGCGCCGGACGGCCGCCCTCCTGCGACGTGAACAGCGCCCAGCGCCCATCCTTCGAAAAATTGGCTAGGTACAGGTTGGCGGTGGGATGCGCATAGATCGCCTGATGCTCGGAGGTTCTGGTGTCCCAGACCATGATGGCGCGGTGCAGCGCCGCGCTGGCCGCCAGCACCCATTGGCCGCCGGGCGATAGGTCCCATTCGATTCCGCCACGGCGCAGGCCTTCCCACGATTCGCCCGTCTTCAGATTCAGAACCTTCGGCTTCTCGGTTCCCACCTGAAGGACAAAGAAGCCGTCGGCGCTCAGAAGGAGCCCTCCCGGCACTGGCTTCCGCGACCCGGTCCGGAAGTCTTGCAGGAAGCTCGCAGAATCGGGCGGCGGGAGGAGGAAAGACGCGCCATCCGGAGTAAATTGTGCGTTGTGATCTCCGTGCGCCCGTTCACTCAGGGGTGCGAACGGTCCGCGCACGGCTCCACTCTCCGCGTCGATCGGCAGCACGCAGGCGCTTGACAGGACGTCCGCTTCATCGGCCAGGATTGTGCCGTCGGCGGATGCGGCGCAACCGGTAATGTCCGATTGAGAAAGGGCAGTCGTGGCTGAATAACGGCCGGCGCGCAGACCCGGCTTGAGCCGGAATTCGCCCAGCCGGTTGCGAAACAAAGTGTAAATGAACCGATTCCCCGTGACGCCGCAGGCGCGCGCGGCCGCCGTCACGGATCCGCTGAATTCGGGTATCGGCGCGGCCGGTCCGCCGCCCAGTGGAGCTCTCCACAGCCGAAGCGTTGCCCAGTCGTCGGCTGCCAGGAAAAGCGCGCTGCGGTTGTCGGCGCTCCAGGCAATCCCCTGCACCGACGATGTATCCGTGGCCAACCGCAGCGGAGTGCCTCCCTGCGCCGGTACTACGTACAGCATGCGGGTGTTGGCAGCCGGAATGTCCCCGCCATTCTCGCTGGTGTTCAGATAGGCGATCCACTTTCCGTCCGGCGAAAAGCGCGGGCCCCGCCCGCCCTCAACAAGCAACCGCGGCGCGCCGCCCGCAGGTTGCAGCGGCTGCAAATAGATTCCGGCGGGCTGGCGCGTGGAATGGAAAGCCAGCCATCGGCCATCGCCCGAAAGCGAAGGTTCGTCGTTGACGGCTCCACCGGAGGTCACGCGCCTGGCCGCGCCGTTGGGCATCGGCTTCAGCCAGATATCGGAATGCGCGCGGCCTTCCCCAGACAGTGGCAACGCCGCGAACGCCAGCCACTTGCCGTCACTGGAAAGCGCCGGTTGCATGGCGTTCGGGACGCCTGCGTCAAAAGGTATAAGCTCGCGAGCGGCGTCCGGAGCGCGTAGTGCGCGCCACCCCAAGACCCCGGCCGCGAAAACGACCAGGCCCGCCGCCAGCGCGGTCCATAACTTCTGGCGCGGTTTCCGCGCGCGGACCCGCTGACCTTCCAGATAACGCGCCAGGTCCGCATCCATCTCGGCGGCGGACGGATAGCGGCCGGCGGCATCCTTGCTCAGCGCCTTCGAAAGGATGGCGTCCAGCGGCGCCTCAAGCCCGGAGGGTTCCGGCTGGGCGCGCGCGATCGCGTGCGCCACGGCGGCCGGCGATGCATCCGCGATTTGGTAGGGCAAGCGGCCGGTCAAAAGGCGATAGAGCAGCACGCCCACCGAATAGATGTCGGAAACGAATGTCAGCGATTCGCCGCGCACCTGCTCCGGGCTGGCGTATTCCGGCGTGAAGGCAAATACGCCGGTCTTGGTGATGGCCGCCTCGGCGGTGGCGTCGACTAATCGCGCGGTTCCGAAATCCAGCAGCTTAACCTGGCCGCTTTCGGCAACCAGAATATTGGATGCTTTCAGGTCCCGATGAATCACTTGGCGGCTGTGCACGTAGGCCAGCGCTTCCAGCACCTGGCGCACCAGGGCGATGCGCGCGCGCACATCCAGTTGCCGCGCGTCGCAGAAGCGGTCGATGGTCAGTCCATCGACGAATTCCATCGCCAGGTATGGCAGGCCCGTATCGGAGACGCCGCCATCGATCAGGCGCGCAATCTTCGGATGATCCAGGCCGGCCAGGAACTGGCGCTCGCGGCGGAAGCGCTCTTCGATTGCGGGCGAGGCCAGCGCCAGCGGCACGACTTTCACCGCGACAGTCATACGCACGACTCCGTCGGCGCGTTCGGCGAGGTACACGGTGCCCATGCCGCCGCGCCCCAACAGTTTCAACGCTTGCCAGACCCCGAAGCGAGGTAGCCGTTCGGGCGCCGGCGGCACGGCCGCGCGCACGCGTTCGTCGTTCGCCAGCATGCCGCCGATTTCGGTCCGCAAGCTTTCGTCGGCGCCGCAGCTTTCCCGGATGAGCGTGTCGCGATCTTCGCCCGCGGGCATTTCCACCGCCGTGTGGAAGATCTCTTCCGCCTTGCGAAATCGCTCCAGCTCAGAGGTGCGCATCAGCATGTCTTTCAGGCCGGGCGCAGGCGCTGGCCCAACCATGCCAGGGAAAAGCGCAGGTTGCGCTCGACAGTGCTCCGCGAGACTTCCAGAATCTCCGCGGTTTCATCCACGGTGCAGCCCAGGAAGTAGTGCAGCTCGACGGTGCGGGTTTTATCGGCGTCGAACTCCGCCAGGCCGTTGAGCGCCGCGGAGAGGTCCAGCGACTCGGCCGTGTCCTCTCCACCCAGCCAGGCCAGTTCAGCGTCCAGCGGGATGCGCTGCCAACCCACGCCGCGCTTTTCCGTCTTAGCCTTGCGCGCGGAGTCGATGAGGATGCGGCGGATGAGCTGCGCCGCGAAAGTAAAGAAGTGCGCGCGGTCGTTGAGCGCCACACGGCGCATGCGCAGCAGATCCACGAAGACCTCATTCACCACCGCCGTGGGCTGCAGGGTGTGCTCGGGACGTTCGCGGCGCAGGCAGGCCTCCGCGATCCCACGAAGCTGGTCGTAAACCAAGGGGGCCAACGCGTCGACCACGCCAGGCTCGCCTTCTTCCCACCGATGCAGCAGTTCGGTGATCTCTCCCTGGCGAGAATTCCGCACGTTCCATCATAAACCGGTTTAGGCGAAGAGCGTCCGCGGCGGACGCAGACCTGGAGGTCCGCCCCACCAAATACGGCGTAATCCGGATGAAAAACCCTTCAGCGCGCGACGAGTAATTCCAGCGGAGAATTGGTGAAGGGTTTTTCGGCCGGATCGCGCCGTATTAATTGGGCGGCGGCTGCGAACGCCGCGCCGCCATCACTCACGAGGAGATTTCGACAATGTCTACGAGATCCGTTTTGGTCCGGTTTCTGCCAGCCGTAATACTATGGGCAGGGACGTTAGCGCCTGGCGCGGGCGCACAGAGCGCCACGCCGGACCCAGCCACCCGGGCGCGCATCGACAGCGCTTATGGAAAAGTTCCCCTGCAGTTTGAAGCCAACCGGGGCCAACAGCCCGCTCAGGTGAAATTCCTGTCGCGCGGCAAAGACTGTACCGTGTTCCTGACCCCAGATGGAGCCACGCTCTCGCTGCAGAAGATGAGGACCCAGACCCGTTTCGATAAACCTGGCGCGCCCGCCACCGAGCGCGTCCTGGAGGCGGCCGCCGACCTGCGCCTGAAGCTGGAAGGCGGCAACCCCGCCGTAAAGCTGACCGCCGTCGAACCGCTGCCGGGAGCTGTGAACTACATCATCGGCAAAGACCCCGCCAAATGGCGTACCAATGTGGCCACCTACGCTAAAGTCCGGTATGAACAGGTTTATCCCGGCATCGATCTGGTGTTCTATGGCAATCAACGGCAGCTCGAATACGATTTCGTGCTGGCGCCGGGCGCCGCGCCGGATGCCATCCGGCTGGCGGTGGAGGGCGCCGACCGCACATCTGTAGATGATGCCACCGGCGACCTGGTGCTGGCAGCCGCGGGCCAGGAAATCCGCTTCCACAAGCCGGTGGTCTACCAGCCGGAGACGGGAGACGCTGCGCGCCAGGAAGTTGAGGGCCGCTTTCAGGTAAGTAAAAACCATGTCACCTTCGAGGTGGCGGCGTACGACCATGCGCGCGCGTTGGTAGTCGATCCCGTGCTGGCCTACTCCACCTTCCTGGGCGGCTTGAGCTTCGAGTACGCTTTGGCGGTGACTGTGGACAAACAGGGCAACGCCTATATCGGGGGAACCACGTGTTCCACAAATTTTCCCACCACGGCCGGCTCCTACTCGCCGGCTCCACCGGCAAAGGGCGCGAACACGGGGTGCAACTTCGGCATCGATCAAAGCGCGGAGAGCGCGTTCATCACCAAGCTGAATGCGGCGGGAAGCGCCCTCGTCTTTTCCACGTATCTCGGCGGCAGCTATGCCGATAGGGTGTGGGCAATCGCAGTGGATTCCTCGGATAACGTATATGTCGGGGGATATACCAATTCCTTTAATTTCCCCGTCACAGCGGAAGCTTTCCAGACAGTCTGCGCCCCGGTCGCCGAAGTCTATCCAAGCTGTCCGAACACTGTGACCGTAAGTAGCTGCCAGGGAGGGAGCGTCCTGGGTTCGGACAACGAAAGCGGCTTTGTCACGAAGCTGAACTCCACCGGGTCGGCCTTGGTCTATTCCACCTTCATTGGAGGCAGCGGGAACGACGGGGTCGCAGCCCTGGCGGTCAATAGCAGCGGAGAGGTCTACGTGGCGGGCAATAGCGCATCGGCGGTTGCGAACGAAACCCTGTGTAACCCTAACCCGCAGACTAGCTTTGCCTGGCCCACCACGCCCAATGGGTTTGAGGGCTGGCCCACAAACGGCTTGCCCAGCGGAGACCAGGCCCATCCCGCCTTCTCCGTGTTCAGCGCCGACGGGTCCTCACTGGTGTACTCCACGCTGTATGGTCCTACGACCAGTAGCCCCGGTGGAAACAATACCATCGTTACCTCCATGGCCGTCGATAGCGCGGGCAAGGCCTACATCGGCGGTTACACCAACTACGCCACATTTCCGGTCACTCCCGGCGCCTATCAGACCACGTGCCCGGGGTGCGCGGAGCCGGGCAACGCCCGGGCCGACGGCTTCGTGGTGGCCTTCGATCCCAGCCAGAACGGCGCGGCTTCGTTGGTGTACTCCACATTCCTGGGCGGCAACGGGAGTAACAGCGGTGGCTATTGCCCCAGCCAGCCTGGAGATGTCATAGACGGGGTCGCGGTGGACACCAAGAGCAACGCCTACCTGACGGGCGCGACCTGCTCCTCGGATTTCCCGACTACCGCAGGAGCATTCCAGAGCATCGATCCGACACCCGGCAGTTGTACCCAGCCAACCCTCAACGCCTTTCTGTCCAAATTAAATTCGACGGGCGCCCGGCTGGGCTATTCCACATTCCTGGGCGGGTCGAGTTGCAATGAAAACTCCGTGGGCTACGCCGTGGCGGTCGACTCCGCCGAAAATGCATTTGTCACCGGAAACACATTCGACGACACCTTCCCCACCATGAATCCGCTATTTCCTTCATTTGCCGGGAGCGGCAACGCAGTGTTCGCAAGCGAGTTCAACGCCGCGGGCTCGGGATTGCTGTTCTCGACGCTGTTGGGCGCGGGCGGCGGCGCTCTAGGCTACGCCATCCACGCCGATAATTACGGCAACCTGTACGTGGCGGGACAGGCCAGCAGCAGTTCCTATCTGCCCACCACGGCGCACGCCCTCCAGACCACATTTGGCGGCGGCGCCACTGACGCATTCGCCCTGCGCATCGCCCTGGCGCAAGCGGACCTGGCCGTGACCAACTCCGCGCCCGCGACGATTCTCCGCGGCAAGGACATGACCTACACCATCAAGGTGCAAAATAACGGCCCTGATACGGCGTACGCGATCACGCTCGCGGATAGCGTACCCGAGGGGACACTTTTCGCCAGCGCGGCGACGACTTCCGGGTCGTGTACCAGTCCGGCCGCAGGAGCGACCAGCGGCAGAGTGGTCTGCACTGCCTCGTCGCTCGCCGACGCCGCCACCTTTACCGTAAGCATGACCGTGAAAGTATATGCCCAGTCCGGCGATACCCTGACGGACACTGCCGCTGTCAGTTCGCTGGTTTACGACACCGTACCCGCGAATAATACGGCTAAGGCCACTACTACGGTGAACTGAAGTCTGTAGCTTGCGGTTTTCTCCCGCGCTAGAAAACCGCCGCCACGGGCCCACCACTGTCTTAAGAATAGGCACTCTCTCCGGCTGGCCCCGTTCATTGGATGCTCCGCTTGCCCGGCGCCGGCACAAAATCCTCCAGTTGGCGGGCGGTGAGCTTCGTATTCACGATGCTGAGTGACGCGCTGTTTCTCAGAGACAAGTGTCCAACCCCACGATCGCTGGCAGTGGAAAGGTCTGTATTTTCCCGGCATGGTGCTCCATCTGGTAGGATCGGGATGATATATGGAGAACGTTAACGAGGCCACCTTCCCCCGTTTTGAACGTTGAGCGCCATCGGACCGGATGCAATAATGTGACGAAACTGGGTTCACACGACCGCTGCCGGTTCCCGCCATTGTCCGCAGAGACGCTCCGAGGCTCGTTCGGGTCTTAATGAACTATGAAAAGCCGGCAAACCGCGATGCACCGCAGGCAGTTCATCCGGTCTCTGTGCGCGGTCGTGCCGGTGTTCTCCTTCGACCAACTGGTGCTCGGGTTGCCTCTGGGCGTGCGGTTTGTGAACGTGGCGCGCGAGGCGGGCTTGCACGCCAAGACCGTCTTCGGCGGCGAGCGGACCAACAAATTTCTGATGGAGACCACCGGCTGCGGCTGCGCGTTCTTCGATTACGATAACGATGGCTGGCTGGATATCTTCCTGGTGAACGGCACGCGCTTCGAGGCCGACTGGAAGGCGGCTCAAGCTCCCGTGAGCCGCCTGTACAAGAACAACCGCGACGGCACGTTCACCGACGTCACGATCACAGCGGGAATTGGGCGCACGGGTTGGGGCCAGGGCTGCTGCGTGGGCGATTATAACAACGACGGCCACGACGACCTGTTCGTCACCTATTGGGGCGATTGCGCTCTGTGGCGCAACGAGGGCAACGGCAAGTTTACCGAAGCGGCCGCAAAGGCTGGGGTCACTACCGATCCAGGCAGTGGACAGCGACGCTGGAACACCGGTTGCGCTTTCGTGGATTATGACAAAGACGGCCATCTGGACCTGTTCATTGCCAACTACATCGATTTCGATCCGAAAACCGCGCCGCTTCCGGAATCCGGCCCGTGCCTCTTCAAGGGGATCATGGTGGCCTGCGGCCCGCCGGGACTGCAAGGCGGCAAGAATATCCTGTTCCACAACAACGGCGACGGAACCTTCACGGATGTCAGTCGAAAGGCCGGCATTTTGAAGACGCAGGGCACCTACGGGCTGGGGGTGGCGGTTTCCGACTTCGACAACGACGGCTGGCCCGATATTTATGTAGCCAACGATTCCACTTCTTCGGCGCTGTACCGGAACAATCATGACGGCACTTTCGCCGAGATCGCCATCGAAGCGGGCGTGGCCTACAGTCCGGACGGGAAGCCGCAGTCCGGCATGGGCGTCTCCGTGGCGGATTACGACGGAGACGGCAAATTCGATATCGTTAAGACCAACTTCGCCGGCGACGCCTCCAGCCTGTACCACAACCTGGGTAACAACTTCTTCGAGGACACCACCTTCCAGGCCGGGCTGGGCCGGAACACGCGCTTCATGGGCTGGGGTGTGGGGTTCTTCGATTTCGATAACGACGGCTGGCCGGACATTTTGGCGGTGAACGGCCACGTGTATCCGGAAGTAGGGCAGCCTAACGACGAGCAAGGCTACCGGGAGCGGAAGGTGCTGTACCACAACCTGGGCAACGGCCGCTTCGCGGACGTATCGCAGGACGCCGGGCCGGGAATTCTGGAGCCGGCCTCCGCGCGCGGCTGCGCCTTTGGCGATTTCGATAACGATGGCGATTTGGACGTGCTGATCAACTGCGTGAACGACACGCCGCAACTGTTGCGCTGCGACAGCCAGGTGAAGAATAACTGGCTCAAGGTGAAGACCATCGGGGTGAAATCGAACCGCTCCGGTATCGGCGCACGGATCTACTGCACGCCGGCCGGCGGACGCCGGCTGATGGACGAAGTGCGCAGCGGCTGCAGCTACATGTCGCAGAGCGATTTGCGCGTGCACTTCGGCTTGGGTGGGGCGCAGCAGGCGGATTTGGAGATCCATTGGCCCAGCGGCAAGGTGGACCGGATTAACGGTGTGAAAGCCAATCGGGCGGTGACGGTAACCGAAGGTCAGGCATGAAACGGTGACGGGTCTGCTGGGCGTTGGCCGCTGCCCCGAAATCCGCGGCGCGAATGACGCGATTCCCGCCATTCCGCGCTGGTCCAAGGGTCGGCCGCACTCAATCCCGTAGCGCGACGCGCAAACTCAAGGCCGCGATTCCTGTCGACCTACCTGGGCCGCATGTTTCACGAAGAGGAGCTTACGTTAATAATGTACGTGGCCTAACAATCCTGCAATTAACGCCGATGTAACGTTCGCGCAAATATATATAAAATAGGTACTTATACCATCTAACCGTAACAAACGTTCTTGGCACTTGTTCTGGCTCTACTAAAGATCTATTATGCGCTTAAACATTCGTATCACTGTGCAAAGGATGCACGAGTGTGGGTACCAAAAAAGCCCAACAACGGTTAGTTTTGCTTCCAAGTGCGAAGGATTTTTCAACAAGAGGGAGAGGACATGCTCAGTCTGCGCAAATTGGCTTCGTTCGCCGTATGCAGTTCTTTGGCGCTGTTTTGCTTTAGTGGAACCTTAAGCGCCCAACAGGTTTTCGGCAGCATTGTGGGAACTGTGACGGACCCCTCCGGTGCGGCCGTTAACGGTGCCAAGGTGACCATCACGGACACCCAGAAAGGCACCATTTCCGAGGTCACCACCAACGAGTCCGGATATTACACCAAAGGCCAACTCATTCCTGGGCAGTACCAAGTGGCCATTGAGGCGTCTGGGTTTCAAAAGACGGTTTCCAACCCAATCACCGTACAAGTCGACGCCGTCGCGCGCTTCGACGTTGCCATGCAGGTCGGCAACGTCACCCAGGAAGTCGACGTAACCGCCTCGGCGCCGCTGCTGCAATCGGACCGCGCCGACGTCGCGCAAACCTTCGACGCCCATCAGATCGAAGAATTGCCTAGCGTGGGGCGTAATCTCCAGGCTTACGAGTTGTTGAATCCGGGGACGGTACCGTTTGGCTGGGGACACGCCTCGGATGAAAATCCGCAGGGCAGCGTGCAAATGGTCGTGAACGGCCAAGTCTTCTCCGCCATGGGGTACGAGTTGGACGGGACCACCAATCAGGATCCCATCCTGGGCATTATCGTGATCAATCCGACCTTCGATTCGGTCGCCGAGGTGAAGCAAGCCAACCAGGACTTCGATGCCGAGTTCTCATACACGGGTGGCGGAATTGCCAGCTACTCGACTAAATCCGGAACCAACGATTTCCATGGGGATGTCTTTGAATTTCTGCAAGTGAATACCCCCGGTTTCACGGACTTTGCCAGAAACCCCTTTACCAACGGCAACCCCGTATACCGGCAGAACCAGTTTGGCGGATCGATTGGCGGCAGAGTGATCAAGGACAAGCTGTTCTTCTTCGCCGACACGCAATTGAACCGCCAGGCGCTGGGCGGGTCCCTGAACACATCGGTGCCCACCGCCCAGGACCGCACCGGCAATCTGGGCGATTGGCTGGCCGCCAGCTCGAACTACCAGATCTTCGATCCGGCGAGCGGCAACCAGACCACTGGCGTCGGCCGCGTGCCATTCCCGAATAACGTTATCCCCACTGCGCGTTTGAGCCCGCAGGCGCTTGCCATCCTGGCCTACTTTCCCCTGCCCAACACCAGCTCGTTTGGTACCAGCTACGGCAACAACTACGATGCCAGCGGCGATGTCGCGATTACCGGCAACCTCTGGAATACCCGTTGGGATTACTACTTGAACCCGAAGAATTCCATTTTTGGCCGTTACAGCTACGCCGCCTATACCGAGCAAGCCCCGGGCGCGTTTGGCTTGGAGGCCGGCGGCCCCAACTTCGGCAACTACGCCGGCGATTCCAGCGCACTGAACCAAAGCCTTGCCGCGGGTTGGACTTCCACGATCAGTCCCACGCTTGTCAACGAATTCCGGCTGGGCTACATGCGGTATCACGTTACCGACGTGCCTAACGGCTATGGTACGGACCCCGCCACGCAAGCCGGCATTCCCGGCTTGAACCTGGACAAAACCTACACCTCGGGCATGCCGTACTTCGACATCCAGGATGCCGGCGTCGGGGACGACAAACTGGGATATGGCTTGGGCGTGAACCAATGCAACTGCCCGCTGGACCAGAGCGAGCGGCAGATTCAATTTGTCGATAACGTGACGAAAATCCACGGCAACCACAGTTTCAAGTTCGGCGTGGATCTGCGCTATGCCATGAACTTGCGGGTCCCCAGCGACAGCCACCGAGCCGGTGAATTGTACTTCAATGGCAACAACACCGGCACTGTTGCCTCGGTCGGCGCAAGCCCGATCGACGGTTTAGGGCTGGCGACGTTCCTGTTGGGAGACACCTCCAGCTTCGACCGGTATGTCAGCAGCAGTACCAACGCCCAGGAGCGCCAGAAACGCTTCTTCTATTACGGACAGGATGAGTGGCGGGTCACGCCTAAGCTGACCGCCACGCTAGGTGTGCGGTGGGAGATGGTGTTCCCGGAAAGCGTGAATGCCCCGGGGAACGGCGCCACCCTGGACCTGTCGAATGGCTTGATGTATGTTTTCGGCGAGGGTGGTGTTTCCAATCATGGCATTCAACAGATGAACTGGCACGATTTTGCGCCCAGGGTCGGCTTGGCTTACCAGATCGACAAGAAGACCGTTATCCGGGCTGGGTATGGCTGGTCCTACAATCTGGGAACATTCGGCTCCACGTTTGGGCACAACGTGACCCAGAACCCGCCGGTGCTGGACTATCAGCAAATCAGCAATCTCTCCACGCAACCGTTCGCCTCCGTGTTTAACCTCGCGAACGGGCCGACGTCCCCTTCCACCTTCACGATCGGCTCCAACGGAACTTTCCCCCTCCCCAACGGGATCAGCCCGAAGTTCCGGCCCGACGTCTTTACCATGCCGGTGGTATATCAATACAATGGCACTATCCAGCGGCAGCTCACGGACAAGATCGCAATCTCCGGAGGTTATGTGGGTAATTCCACGCGCCACGGCTGGATCGGCACCAGTAATACCGTTAACCCGAATGAGGCTATATGGAACGCGTCCACCCAGACGGCCACACAGCCGTACTACGCGCTGTACGGATGGACCCAGAGCTTGGGGTATTATTGCAATTGCACCAACCAACAATACAACTCGTTCCAATCCACGCTCACCATTAAGGCCTTGAGCGGTTGGACCGTCCAGGGAAACTATACCTACCAGCAGTTGATGACTTGGGACGGTCCCTACGATACCAATTACTACTTCCTCTATGGCCCCCAGAACGGGGCCGGCGGCTATGGACAAAGCAGCCTCCTGCCGCACAACCAGATCACCATTGCGCAAAACTACGATATCCCCTTCGGGCACGGCCAGAAGTACGGTTCTTCCGCCGGCAAGGGAGTGGATCTCGTTTTGGGCGGCTGGACGGTTAGCGCCATCACGACTTATTACAGCGGCATTCCCGAGTCGCCAACTATAGACAACTACGGGTCGGCCGTAGGGGTTGTGAAACCGGGGGCGGGTCCCGCCAATCGCCCCGACATGGGAAGCGGAGCTGTGTACGCGCCGGATCCGAATCGCAACCAATGGATCGAGGGTTGCCCCGGCGGCGTGTGTACCTCCGGCCCTTATATGTACCCGGCAAGCAACACGTTCGGCAATTACCCGATCGATACGCTGATCGGTCCGCACTTCATCAACTTCGACTTCTCGGCGCAGAAACAGTTCCACATCACGGAACGCGTTTCATTCGGGCTCCGCATGGATTCGAGGAACTTCTTCAACCACACTAACCTTGGCGGCTTCAATAGCGATGTCACGGCGCCCAATGTCGGCCAGATTACCGGCATTGCCTTTGGCGGCAACAACGGCGTCGGGATGCGCACGCTGCAGTTCTCGGGAAACCTGAAGTTCTGACGAGTAAGCAGTGTTTCTTAAAAGGGCCGGCCGGGCATTCGCTCTGCCGGCCTTTTCTCTTTGGAGGGCGGGCTTTACCGCGCGGGGCTTAAGCCCCGCTTTGCGATAATACTTCCATGCACCGGCTGCTCACGGCCCCGATCCTATTGCTCGGCTGCATTGCGATGGGCCGTGCCGAGGAACCCTGCGCCCGCTGCCACCCCTCCGAAGCGGCCGCGTTCGCGCAATCTCCCATGGGCAGATCCGTTGGCCCGCCATCGGTTTATACGGAAGGCCGCATCGTCCACAAACTTTCTGGGAGCACCGTCGTCATCCGCCAGCGCGGTTCGCAATTGGAGCATAGGCTGGAACGTCGCGGCGTGGTTGCCGAATATCCCGTGGCTTATTCCGTGGGGGCCGGCATCGTGGGATACAGTTACATGGTCCGGCTGGGGCGATACCTGTTTCAGTCGCCGGTTTCTTACTACACGCAAACCAAAAGCTGGGACTTGACGCCAGGCTACGAGACGGAACCGAATCTGGATTTCACGCACCAGATCTCCAGCGGCTGCCTTTTCTGCCACACCGGCTCCGTGAACTTCATCGCGGGAACCGCGAACCAGTTCGGCGATCCTCCCTTTACGCCGATCTCTTGCGAACGGTGCCATGGTTCCCCCGCCGCGCACCTCAAGAATCCCGTCCCGGGATCTATCGTAAATCCAGCCAAGTTAGCCCCCAACCGCCGTGACAGCGTATGCGAGCAGTGCCATCTGGAAGGCGTGGCCAGGGTTCTGAATCCGGGCCGCGATTGGTGGGATTTCCAGCCGGGTCAGGCGGCCGAAAGTATTTTTGTCACCTACCTGAGGACTTCCGAGCGCGGCACGCTAAGGGCGGTTAGTCAGAGCGAGTTGCTCGCCCAGAGCCAGTGCGCGCGGCAAAGCGGCGGCCGCCTGTGGTGCGGCGCCTGCCACAACCCGCATGCCAACGAAAAGGACCGGCCGCAGACCGTCAAGCAGGTGTGCCTCTCCTGCCATAACGATCTCTTCGCGGCCGGACGCCATCAGGCAGCCGCCGAATGCGTGAATTGTCACATGCCCCGGCTTCGGCCGACTAATGTGGCGCATTCCGCCATCACCGACCACAGCATTCCGCGCATACCGCGCGCACAGCAGCCCGAGGCGAGCGCCGCCGATCCCGAGCCGCCCGAGCTGAAAGCGTGGCGCGAGCCGGATCCCGGGCTGGTCCTCCGCGATCTCGGCTTGGCATATTTCGATCTGGGTGCAAACAAACATGCCGCGCCGGATCTGCAGCAGGCATATCTGATACTTTCCAAGTTGCCCCCGCAACAGAGGCAGGATCCGGCAGTGCAGGCCGACCTGGGGTCTCTCTTGCTGGCTCAAGGCGAGACGGACTTCGCCATCAGGATGTTCACGCGCGCGTCGGCGCAGGAACCCTCTAACGCGCGATTTGCATATTGCCTGGGAACGGCGTTCGAACGCGCGGGCAAAATAGAGGATGCCGTTAAGGAGTTAAGACGAAGTATCGAACTCGATCCGTCCCGGCCGGATGCATACCTGGAGTTGGCCCAGTTATATAGGAAAGCGGGCCGCGAAGCGGAAAGCCGCAACGCGATTCGGGAGTATCTGCGCTTCATGCCGCAGAATATCCAACTGCGATTGCCGGAGTAAGCAACCGCTGGGCGGACCTTCATGTCTGCGCGCGTCCTCCAGGACCCGCCGGCCCTACTGCGCCCCCGCGTTTGGATCGATCTTCTTGGCCAGCGCCATTTCCGCCGCCGCTTCGGCGGTCTTCTTCTCCTGCTCCAACGCCAACCCCAGGCTATAGTGCAGGGAGGCGAATAACGGGTTTACATCGATCCCTTGGCGATAAATCTTAATGGCGTCTTCATACTGGCCTTTCGCATAGAGCGCGGCGCCCCAGTTTAGATAGGCCAAAACGTAATCGGGATCGATGTCCAGCGTGCGCCGGTATTCGGCAATCTCCTCCGTGTTGCCGGTCGCGCCATAGGCCACTGCAAGGTTAAAGTGGGCGCCGGCATCCTTCGGATAGAGCTGGGTTGCAATGTTCAGAATTCCGGCGCTAACGGTTGGATTGCCGCCTTGCCCATACGCCGCGCCGAGCCAGGTCATCGCGCGCAGAAGATGCGGGTAGATTTTCAACGCTTCCAGCATTTCGTTCATGGATTCCTGCTGCTTGCCTTGCTTTCGCAGGCCCATCGCCTTGTTGAATACGGCTTCCGCCTCCTCGCGGAAATTCCGCGGCATGCGCTGCAGCACGACGTACTTTCCGTTTGCTTCCACGACATCGGAGATCTCGCCGGGCTGGAGCTTCAGCGCGGCCGCCGACCACGCCGGATCGAGCTGGCTTGCGTCAAGATCCCCCAGATAACCGCCGTTGATTGTGCCGCGCTCGATTGAATTGACCCGGGCAAGCTCGAAGAAGGATTCTCCCGATAGGATCTGCCGCCGGATTGCAGACGCCTTTCCCCGTTCGTCTAAGACAATCTTGCGGAGGTACAGATGCTTGGGAGTAATGGTGGTTCGCCATGCCGGATTATGCGCGGGCGCTTCGGCATTTTGCTCCGGTTGGACGCGAATCCAGTGTTCCGCTATGACAAACGCGCCGCGTGTCTCGCTCGCCATATGGCATCCGACGCAGCCTGTGGTCCGATTCACCGGGCACAAACCCGCATGCTTCGTTACGGTCGCGCTATGGCATCCCAAACACGTTTTTTCGGACCTCGCGACCAGCACCGCACGCGGCGCGTCCTGGTGCGGGTTGTGACAGTTTGTGCACGTGATCTCCCCCCCGCTTTGACGCCAGCACTCGCTGTTTTTCAAGGCCGTCACTTGATCGGAAATCAGCGTGTCGTCCGGCATGGGGTCTTCGACGACACTGGAACCCGCATGGCATTGGGAGCAGGGCCGCATCCGGTCGGAAACGGGAAGCTTGTTCGGGTTCAATATGCGGAGGTCGCGCGCGTGGGCGCCGACTGCGGCTAGGTGCGCTTGACCCGGGCCGTGGCAGTTCTCGCAGGATACGCCGGTCTCGACGTGCGTTCCATAAGTTCGCGGCGCGCCGTGGCAGCCGAGGCATCTCTTTTCCAGATACGGAGTCAGCACCCGGCCCAAGGCCGTTTCATAAGTGGTGGGCTTCTCTTCGGGAAAACCGAGCGAGAGCGCCAGATGCTTCCCCTCCGCATAGTGGAAATATCGGGCTTCCAGCAGACGCGCCCGCGGCATTGACAAGCCATCCAGAGCGGGAACGCGGAACAGAAAACTGATCCCGTGGCGTCCGCCTCCCACCATGCTTTCCACCGGAAAATCGAGCGCCGGCTGCCCTGGCATTTGCACTCGATATTGCAGGTTCTGGCCGATTCTCTTTAGCCCATACTCGATCGCGGGGGCGGGTCCTTCCGCGTGCGTCTCAAAGTAATTCGCCGGGAGTTGCGGGTTGATCGCAATGCCCTGCCAGGTTCGCGCCATGTTCGTGCGCAAATGCGTCAGAGCGATGTTCCTGTGGCAGCCGGCGCATGCTTCGCGCCCCACATAGCCGCTTCCGCCGGCGCTGCCGAGCGAGGAGAGCGTCAGCAGCAGGTAGACCGGACGCATTGCCTTCACGCCCACAATTCTAATCCACAATGCCGCCTTGGAGGGCGGCGGGTAATCCTGCCCTGGGGTCCCCTCTGGGGACGCCTTTCAGGCGGCCTCCTTCTGGGATAATGTGTCCATGCACCGGCTGTTTGCCCTGCTGGCGTTGGCCGCAAGCGCCGCACAGGCCGAGCCCATCACGTTCTACAAGCACATCGCGCCCATCGCATACCAGTCCTGCGCGCCGTGCCATCGTCCGGGTGAGCCGGGACCTTTCCCGCTGCTGACTTACGCCGACGTGCGCAAGCATGGCCTGCAGATCGTCTCGGTGATCAAGCGGCGTTACATGCCGCCTTGGCTGCCCGAGGCGGGCTACGGAGATTTTCAGGACGAACGGCGGCTCACGGACGAACAGATCCGGACCGTTGAGGAGTGGGTGCGGCAAGGCGCTCCAGCCGGGTCGCCGGCCGACGCTCCTCCGCTTCCAAAGTTTGTTCCCGGCTGGCAGCTTGGCGAGCCGGACTGGGTGATTCAAGCTACCGCCCCTTACCATCTGCCCGCCGGCGGCCCGGACCAATACTGGAACTTCGTTCTGCCGCTGAAAATGGCCGGCGCCCACTGGATCAAGGCCATCGAGATCCGCCCCGGTAATATCCGCGCCGTGCACCACGCCAACGTGCTCATCGATCGCAGCCGCTCCGCGCGCGTGCAGGAAACAGCCCCTGGCGCCGGTTTCCCCGGCATGGACCTGAACATCGAATCGGACACCTTCGATCCCGACAGCCATTTTCTGTTTTGGAAACCTGGCGGGACTCCCTGGGTCGAGCCCGCCGGCATGGCTTGGCGCGTGGACCCCGGCGCCGATCTGGTCCTGAATGTCCACATGCAACCGACGGGCAAGCCTGAACTGGTGCAGCCTTCCATCGGATTGTACTTCACAGACCAGCCCGCCACGAAATACCCCATGCTGCTGCAGCTCGAGCACGACGGCGCACTGGACATTCCCCCGGGCGATGCGGACTTCCCGGTAAGCGACGACTTTGTGGCGCCCATGGACATGGACGTGCTCGCGGTCTACCCGCACGCCCACTACCTGGGGCGCCTGTTGGAAGGCTACGCGACGCTACCCGGCGGGACTCGCAAGTGGCTGATCCGTATCCCGGATTGGGACCCGAACTGGCAGTCCGTCTACCGCTACAAAGAACCCGTATTTCTGCCGAAGGGAACCGTGGTTTCCATGCGCTACCATTACGATAATTCGGCGGCGAATCCGCGCAATCCCAACCAGCCTCCCAAGCGGGTGCGCGGCGGCAACCGGGCTACCGATGAGATGGCGCACCTCTGGCTGCAGGTTCTGCCGCGTGGCGTCGAGGACCGCCGCATGGAGCTGCAGGAAGCCATCATGCTCCATCGCCTGGAAAAATATCCGGGGGATTTCACCTCGCAGTTCAACTTGGGCGCACTCATGTTGGCGCGCGGCCGCAATGCGGACGCGGTCCCTTACTTGCGCGGTGCGGTCGCGTCGCGGCCAGGCCATCCAGTAGCGCTCAACACGCTCGGGGCAGCGGTGCTTTCGGCGGGAAATGTGAACGAAGCAGTGGAATTTTTGGAGCGCGCGCTGCAGGCCAATCCGCGGTATACCAACGCGCGCTATAACCTGGCTAGCGCCCTCGCCGAACAACAGCGCTGGGAACAGGCGGCGGCCGAGTTCCGCAAAGTGCTGGTGGACAATCCGGACGACCCGGGAGCGCGGGAACATCTGGGCGAGGCGTTGCGGCTGTGGGGCGACGAGCGGGCCAAGCAGGGCCGTCTCGAAGAAGCCGCCGCGCACTTGCGCGAGTCGTTGGACTTCCGGCGGGACGACGCAGTGCTGCACAGCGATCTGGGTGCGGTGCTGGCGCGCCTCGGCCGCATCCGTGAAGCAGTGCCCGAATTCGAAGCCGCGCTGCGCCTCGATCCGACGCTGGAGACGGCCCGGCACAACCTGCAGGCCGCGCGCGCCCGCTTGGCGCAGCCGGAGCACTAAGAATGGGGCCGCTGCTGCTCATGTTCCTGCAGGCGAGCTCCTACCAAGCGGGCGTGCAGGCGTACAGCGAGCATCGCTATGCCGAAGCCATTCCCTGGTTTGAAAAGGCCGCGGCAGGCGGTTCGCAGGCGCTGGTCGCTCAGTTCATGCTGGGAAATGCCTGCTTGCAGACGCACCAGGATGAGAAAGCCGTGCAGTCCTTCGGGGTGCTGTTTCGGGTGCCGCCCGATTCAGCGGCGGCGCACTTGTTGACCGCCGGGATGATGCTGCGCGCGCAGATGCCGGCGGGCGCGGCAACTGAAGCCGGCCGCGCGCTGGAAATCGACCCGCACATCCCGCAGGCCCACTTCATTCTGGGCGAGGCCGCGCTGTCCCAGGGTGACGACGGCAAGGCGGTTGCCGAATTTCTGAAGGAGATCGCGTCCAATCCCAGCTTCTTCATGGCCTACTACCGGCTCGGCGATGCGTACGAGAATCGAAGCGCGTGGGATGACGCGATCTCGGCCCTGCAGCGCTCCATATGGTTAAATCCCAACCATATCGGGCCCTACACATCGATCGGCAAGGCGTATCTCAAGCGCGGCGACCTGGATGACGCGGAGGGCGCCCTGCGCCACGCGTTCCAAATGAGCCCGCAGGACCAAACCATTCAGCAACTTCTCGACCAGGCATCCGGGCCATTGTCATCGCCGCCCAGCCCCCAGTCCCCAGGCCCTAGCCACCAGCCACCAGCCACCAGTCCCCAAGCGATCGGGCGCAAGGAGTATCTATCGGGTCACATACAAGCAGCCATTCCCTGGCTTGAGAAAGCCCGCGCCGCCGGCGCCCGGAACAACGAATTGTTCTTCATGCTGGGAAACAGCTATCTGCAGGCGCGACAGGTCCCCAAGGGCCGGGCTGCGTTCGCCGATCTGTACGGCGTGCCGCCGGAGTCCGGCGCGGCCCGCTTGTTCACCGCGCACATGCTGATCCGGCTGGAGTTCGAAGACGATGCCCAAGCCGAGCTGGAGGCGGCCTTGGAGCGGGAGCCGAAGCTTCCGGAAGCGCACTTCACGCTCGGCGAAATCGCCATTTACCGCGCGCAACTGGATCGCGCGGTGGACGAACTCGGCCACGAAATCGCGATCAATCCCGGTTTTGCCATGGCATACTACCGGCTGGGCGACGCCTACACCCGGCGCGAGGATTGGGAACACGCCGTTCCCCCTCTGCAGCGCGCCGTATGGCTGGACCCCACATATAGCGGACCGTACATCCTGCTAGGCAAAACTTATCTCAAAAAGGGGGATTTGTCCGAAGCCGAGCGCATGCTGCGCCGCGCCCTGCAAATGGATCCGCGGAATGCCTCGGCCCACTATCTCTTGGGCCGCACTCTGATTCAGTCCGGCCACGCGGAGGAAGGCAAGAAACTGCTGAAGCGCTGGGAAGAACTGCGGAAAGAATCCGGCCAGTGACCTAGCGCACGCACTGGCACTCGCGCGTGCTGTGTCGAGACTAGTACATGGCCCAGTTAGTTGCTTTTATAGATCCATGTTTCGGCCAAAGCGGCATGTCCGCGTTGGCTGACAAGTGAGTATGGCATTTGTGGGGCGGGCAATCCTGCCCAATGCCACTTAGTTTTCTCATAGCCGAACACCTGCATTAATTGTGGGGCGGTCCCCCTGGACCGCGGCCGACGCCCTCGTCGGCCCGTCGCGCCGGTGAAGAGCTTGATTCTTCGAGCGAAGAGCGGGTCCAGGGGGACCCGCGCAGACCAGGGGGTCTGCCCCACGAATTATGCAGTATTTCCGGCGTCGGGAAAACTAAGTGGCATTGGGCGATCCTGCCCTGGGGTCCCCTCTGGGGACGGCTTTCCGCCGGCCTTTGCAACCACGACGAGGCGCTGTGAAAGCAGAAGCCGCCTGAAAGGCGTCCCCGGAGGGGACCCCAAGCCATGATTGGCCGCCCCACGGTGCAACCGAACTGCCAGTATTCTATAAGGGACAATCTGTACTTAATTGGCCGCTGCTTTATCCGGCCAATGCTCCAACAGCTTCTTGGCCTCCACATATCTCACTTGCGCGTATTCCAGTTTGGTCTTGGCCTCGTCGCTCCATTTGCCCTGGCTAACGATCAGGGACCCCAAGACGTAATTGGCCTTGAACGAGTAACTATGAAGTTTCATCGCCTGGCGCGCCACGGCTTCGGCCTCCGCATACCGTTTCTGGCCGCTGAGCAATGCAGCCAGATTCGTAAACGCCAGCACGTGCTCCGGGTTCGATTGCACCAGGCGCCGGAATACCTGCTCTGCTTCATCCATCTTGCCTACCGCCTGCAACTCCAGCGCGAGGTTGTTCCAAGCCTCAAAGTACAGAGGATCGAGGGCCACTGCATCCCGGTACTTCGGGATGGCCTCCTCGCCCCGCTTCTTCTTCGCCAGATGCTCGGCTTCTTCGGCTGCCTTGCGCGCCTGGCGTAAAGGTTCGTGCGGAGTAACGGGATGCGCCACAACAGTCGGGTCGTCGTCTTCTTCGAACTTCAACGACTGCGACGGGCCTGCCGATCCGACGGTCGAGTGGCCCATCTCGGTAACACCAATCAGCGCGCGCGTGGTCTGGGTGCTCATACCGGGGTTCTGTGCCAACAGCGTCGTCGCCGGTAGCAAGCCCCCCGAGATAACCGCTAAAATACGCCGCATTTGCCGCCCTCCGGCTCTTATTTTAGCGCGTCTTTCTTCTGCAGCATTCTGCCCAGCTCGGCCTCTTTCGCCTCCTTCACCTGCGCGCCCTTGGCGAAGGCCTCCTTGCTGCCCTCCATATCGCCTTTCTGCCGCAATAACTGGCCCAGCGTATTGTAAGGTCCCGGGTCGCCGGGATCCAGCCGGATCGCCTCGCGCAACGCGGTCTCGGCGGCAGCGCGATCTCCCTTCTGCTTCAGCGCCGTTCCCAGCATGAAATAGGCTTGGCCGTAATCGGGACGCAAGGCAATAGCCGCTTGCATCTCCTTGGCCGCTTGGTCGAAGTCTCCCGTCTGCCAATACGCGATGCCCAGCGTATAGTGCGCTTCAGACATGCTGGGGTCGAGTTCCAGGGCCCGCTGCAGTTCGGCCTTGGCCGCCTCGATCTCGTCTTTGTTCTTCAGGGCGACGCCCAGATCGTAATGCGCGCCGGCCAGATCCGGATCCCGCCGGATGGCCTCCCGCAACTGTTCCACGGCGTTGTCCAGGTCGCCTTTCTGAATGTAGGCAAATCCCAAGTTGACGCGCGCCATGCTGTAGGATGGGTCCGCATCCAGGATCTTCCGGAACTGGGCAATGCCTTCGTCCGCGCGGCGCGTCTTCACCAGCGTGGTACCCAGGTTGTTGCGCGCGTCCGGATCGGACGGATTAAGGTCCACGGCGTGCTGGTAGGCGTCCACGGCGGCGCCTAGGTCGCCAGTGTTCTGGAAGACCATCCCCAGCGTGTTCCAGGCGTCCCAATGTTTGCCATCCGCCGCCACGGCGGCCCTCATATGCGGCAGTGCGTCCGCGTCATCGCCCTGCGATTTCAGGGCTTCCCCCAGCTTGTACTGGTATTCGAAGTTGCCGGGATCGAGCGCGGCGGCGCTCTGCAGATGCGGAATACTCAGGCCGGGATTTTTCTCCAGCCAATAGGCCACGCCCAGGTGATACTGCGCCGGCGCGAACTTGGGGTCCAGATCGAGGGCTTGCTGGAAGCTTTGTATGGCCTCCTCACGGCGGTTCAGGACCGCCTGCAGAAAACCCACTTCGTCCTGCAGATGCGCCGATTTCGGATCCAAACCAGCCGCCTGCCGATAGACCTCAAGTGCGCCGGCCGCGTCACCCTTCGCCTTCAGCGCCGCGCCGCGGGCCTCCAGATCCTGCACCGAATCGGCGGCGGCGGACATCATACACAGCGACAAGACTAGAACGAGAGACCGCACTTGGTTCCATTATACTGGACGGTTGGGCTGCTCTTGGGCAAAAACGCGCCATTATGTGTGGGACGCAAAGCGCCGCTGCGGGCGATTGTTACTTGACTCCGCTTCCCGTTTTGCATACACTTAGCGGTATTGTTAATCTCGCGTTAAACGGTTAAATGAAGGATACTGGCACCACTAGCGTTGAACGGGAGGCGCTGCACGCTCAAATTGAGAAGTTGAACCGCAGCAGCGTCCTGCACGGATCGGAGTCTCTCTGCAAGCTCCTCAAGTATTTGGGTGAGCACTCGCTGGACTCGCCGGGCACGTCTTTGAAGGAGTACCAGATCGCCACCGAAGTGTTCGGGCGCCCCGCCGACTTCGATTCTCGCGTGGATTCCACTGTGCGGGTGCAGACCGGCCGGCTCCGGTCGAAGCTGGCCGAATACTATGCCGGCGACGGAGCGCCCGATCGCCTGGTGATCGAGATCCCCAAAGGCGCTTATACGCTTACGTATCACATGCGGCCGCCGGTGGAAACGCCGATTTCGCCAGCTCCGGCGCCCGGGTCTCCCCCGCTAGCGTCGCCGCCGCGCTCCTATCCGCTTTCGTGGTTCTTAATATCCATCGCGATCGGCGCGGTCGTGGCAGTGGTGGGCGCGATCGCGGTGACCCGCTTCATGGCGCCATTGCCGGCCGCATCCCACGAGCAACCCGCGCTCGCGCTCAAAATGTTTTGGAGCGCTTTTGTCAGCGGTCCGGATGCGCCTTTGGTCGTTTACAGCAACGCGGAGTTCGTCGGCCGGCCGGAGACGGGTCTCCGCTATTTCAATCCTGCGACGGACGCCGGCAAATCGATTCGGGATCACTACACGGGCGTGGGAGAGGTCATGGCCGTACACGATCTCGACCAGGTGTTTGTCAGCCTGAAACATGAGATTCACATCAAGCGCGGAAGGCTGTTGACCTGGGACGACGCCAAGACCACCAATCTGGTTTTTATCGGCTCCCCATCCGAGAACCTCTCCCTGCGCGAGCTTCCCCGTACAGAGGATTTTGTGTTCAGCCGTAAACTCTCCGCCCCCCGCAAGGGCGACCTGATGATTGCCAACCTGCATCCTGCGCCCTCGGAGCAGGCCGAGTATCTCGCATCCGATGGCGTCATCACCGAGGATTATGCGCTGGTGGCGCTCACTTCCGGCCTGAACGCCAGCCGCCACGTGCTGATCCTTGCCGGGATCACCACGTTCGGGACACAGGCCGCCGTCGAATTTGTTTGCCGCGCGCCGCGCCTGGACGAATTGATCTCGGCGATCTCGAAAATCGACCCGTTGGCGCGCCGCCGCGTTCCGCCCTTTGAAGCCTTGCTTCGGGTGAAGGTAAGTGGTGGTGTGCCGGTGCAGTCGGATCTGCTGAGTTTGCACGTTCACGCGCGCGGGACCGAGAGCCCCAATTAAGCCGGCTTGTGGGAGGCCTTGTGCGGCAGCGCCATGCGCTGCCAGGCTCCCTACCGCACGCCGATCCGGATGCGCATCGCGCCAATATACCGATCGGCGCCGCCGTAGTATCCCGTCAAGTCGAGGGGGTCCTCCGATCGCACCGTCGCGCCTTCGAGGAAAATCACATTCGGCACGGTCCCCACGCGCTCCCATACCAGGCTGGGCTGCATGAATGGCCTTTCGCAACGCCCCGCCACACGCCGCGGATCGGCTTTATCGAACAAGATCCAGCCGGGGCCATATACCAACTTGTCGTTGGCGCCATTGTAAAGCAACAGGATGCCCGCGCTGGTCACCAGCGGCGGCGGACCGGGCTCCATGACGCGCTCGTCGAAACCGCCCGGCCGGCGGTCGAGCACCGGCTGTTTGGTGGCATCGGACCAGTGCAGCAGGTCGTCCGAACTGGCCAGTCCCATGTAGTCGCGATCCTTTCCGTCCCCATCGCGGCGTGTGCCCAGATAGTACATCCACCACTTGCCGTTGATGCGTTCCGGGACTATGGCGCCCGACTTAGTCCATCCCGTGGTCCACGCGCCGTGGTACGCCGGCAGAATTACACCGTGCCGGCGCCAGTGCCGCAGATCTGATGAGGTCGCAAGGCACAGTTGCGCGTCGCGCCCGTTATAGCCCGTGTACGTCATGTAATAAATCGCACCGATGCGCAGCACGCGCGGATCTTCCACCCCGCCGCCGCGTTCGTATGGCGCGGCGGGTTCCAGCACCGGCCGCGGATCGATCTTGAAGTCCAGGCCGTCCGCGGATTCCGCGTAGCCGATGCGTGAGGTGCCCTGCGCGTCGCGCGCGCGGAACAACAGGACGGTCTTCCCGTTAACCATGACCGCGGCGGGGTTGAACGCGCCGGATTCCATCCACGGCGGTGCCTCGGGCCTCAACAGCGGCCGATCGCTCAGGCGCTCGGCTTGGATGGTGACGGCCGGTGGCGCCGCCAGCAGCGCGGCGAAGAGCGCAAGAATAATTCCGAGATACATGGCTTAAAGTAATATACTGTCTTCTTGCGCCTGCGTACACGCTATTTCATCCCCGGCTTTTTCGCGGCCCTGCTTGTGGCGGCCCTCGCCGCGCAAACCGCCCCCAAGAAGCAGCCCGAGCCGATTCAGGATTACATCCGCAAGATGTGGGGAGTGCTGACCCGTTCGAACCGCATGCTGGCCTCGGCCGCCGTCGATCCCAAATTCAAGCCGTTGCCCAATGGCCGCTGGCCGGTGTACCTGCCGGCCAAAGAGAATGCCCGGCTGATCGAACAGGCATTGCGGCGCGAGATGGCGCCGGCCGATTTTGAAAAGATTGAGATCCGCAAGCTTCCGGACGACCTTGCCGGGATCGAGGAACAAGGCCTGCTGTATTTGCCGCGGCCCTACGTCGTACCCGGCGGCCGATTCAATGAAATGTACGGGTGGGACAGCTATTTCATCCAGCTTGGCCTGCTGCGCGATAACGATGTCGCGCTGGCCAAGGACATGGCGGATAATTTCCTGTACGAGATCCGCAATTATGGCAAGATCCTGAACGCCAACCGCACGTACTACCTCACGCGCTCGCAGCCGCCCTTCCTGACGCAAATGCTGCTCGGCGTCTACCAGCGGAACAAGGACCGCAAATGGCTGGCGGATGCCGTGCCCGCCATCGAATCCTATTATCGCTTCTGGACCGGCGATCCCCACATTACACGGGCTACGGGCTTGTCCCGCTACTATGATCTGGGCGACGGACCCGCGCCCGAATCGCTTTCCGCCGAACGCGATGCGCAGGGACTGACGCACTACGACCGTGTGGAAGAGTATTACCGCACACACAAGGTCACCGACTACGAAGTCGGCGAATTCTATGACCAAAAGAGAAACATACTGACCGATCTCTTTTACAAAGGCGATCGCTCGATGCGCGAGTCCGGCTTTGACCCATCCAATCGATTCGGCCCCTTCAGCGTGGACATCATCCATTACGATCCCGTGTGCCTCAATTCGCTGCTGTACCTGATGGAGCGGCAAACGGCTGAAATCCTCGCGATTCTGGGCCAAGATGGGGAAGCCGCCCCGTGGCGGAAGCGCGCGGCGGATCGTGCCGCGGCCATCAACCGGCTCATGTGGGACGCGCAGGATGGCCTCTATTACGATTACAACTTCGCGCATAAGGCCGTGCGCCGGTATCCGTTCCTGACCACGTTTTATCCGCTATGGGCCGGCATCGCGAGCAAAGAACAGGCGGCCGCCGTGGAGAGGAACGTGGCCAAGTTCGAGCGGCCCGGCGGCCTCGCCACCAGCACTTTCGAGAGCGGCAATCAATGGGATCTGCCGTTTGGTTGGGCGCCACTGGAGATGATCGCGGCCGAAGGGCTGCGGCGTTACGGATTCAACGCCGATGCGGATCGCATTTCGGAGGAGTTCCTGTCGTTGGTGCGCGACGAATATCTCAAAGTCGGCTTCATCGTGGAGAAGTACGATGTGGTGCGCCGCGGCACCGACAGCAGCAGCATTCGCTTCGGCTACCAGTCGAACCAGGCCGGCTTCGGCTGGACCAATGCGGTGTATACGCTCCTGTTGGACGAATTGCCAGCGGAGAAGCAGCGTGCGCTGCGGGAGTAAGACTCCGACCTGCCTCGACGCGCGTGCTCCTTGCCGGTATCGCCTTTACGGGACCGCGCGCTCTGCTCACCCCCAAGTATACTGATTGCTATGCATCGATCGACGTGGCGCACGCACTCCTGCGTGCCGCGTCGCCACTCGTGGCGACGCCTGCCTGCCCTCCTCTTCGGCCTGTCCTGTTTCGCCGCCGATCCCCAGCTTTCGCGCCCCGTTCGCGCCTGGGAATTCCTGGACGCCACCGGTCCGCGCGCCGGGCTGCTCGGCGCCGAAGACGGCACGCTGGAGGCGTACGTGTACCCGCTGAAGATCTTCGGCGGCCTGAAGATGCGCTTCGTCACCGGCGCCCAAGTCATCCCCGGCGAAAGCATGGCGCGCCGCATCACCTCGCGACCGGGATCGTACGCCATCACCTATACCGGCGACGATTTTCAAGCCGACGAGACGCTGGTCGCGCCCATCGATGAACCTGGCGCCCTGATCCTCCTCGACGTCCACGCGCGCAGCCCGCTGCGCATCGACGTGGAGTTCGCGCGCGACTTCCAGCTCATGTGGCCGGCGTCCATGGGCACCGGCTACGCCCAGTGGAACGGCCGGCTCTCCAGCTTCGAGTTTGGAGCCGATGGCCAGCCTTTCGCGGCCGTCTTCGGATCGCCCGATGCAGTGCTCGAATCCCAAGAGTACGCGACCAACTACGCGGCCGTCACCCATGCGGTCTTTACTCTCGGCGAAATCAAGGGGCACGCGCAGCGCGTGCTGGCGGTGGCCGCATCCATGAAGTCGGCCGACCAGGCGCGGGCGGCCTACAACCGGCTCATCGCACGCAGCAGCCAGCTTGTGGACGAGACCGAGCGCTATTACCGCGACTACCTTGCAAACTCAATTGAGCTGTCCCTGCCCGATGCGCATTTGCAGCAGGCGTACGACTGGTCCCGCATCAGCGTGGTGAAGGGATTTGTGGACAATCCATTTCTCGGCCGAGGGCTGGTGGCCGGCTATGGTCCGTCAAAGGGCGCTTACCGGCCGGGTTTTGCGTGGTTCTTCGGCCGCGATTCTTTCTGGACCTCGTTCGCCCTCACCTCCGCCGGCGATTTCGCGAACGCGCGCGCCGCCATCCAGTTCATTTCGCATTTCCAGCGCGACGATGGCAAGATTCCGCACGAGATCTCGCAATCCGCCAGCCTGGTCGATTGGTTCAAGCAATTCCCATACGGCTTCGCCTCCGCGGACGCCACGCCGCTCTACGCCATCGCCACGGGCGATTACGTGCGCGCCAGCGGAGATCTGGCCTTCGCCCGCGAACAGGCGCCGCGGCTGTGGAAGGCGCTGGCGTTCATGCGGTCCACGCTGGATGAGGCCGGCTTTCCGCGGAACCTGCGCGTGGGTCACGGATGGGTGGAAGGCGGGCCCTTGCTGCCGGTCCGCGTGGAGTTGTATCAGGCTGGATGTTACGTGGAAGCTTTGCGATCCTTGGCCATGCTGGCGCGCCTGCTCAACGACGGCCGGCGCGCCCAGGATCTGGATGCGGAGTTCGCGCAGAAACGCCGCGCGCTCGAAGAACGCTTCTGGCTGCCGGGACACAACTATGCCTTCGCGATCGGCACGAACGGTCAGCCGGTGGATCAGCCCAGCATTCTGGCCACCGTCCCCATGTGGTTCGATCTGCTCGATCGCCGCCACTCACAGGAAATGATCGGCCTGCTCGCCCACGAGCAGTTTGCGACCGACTGGGGCACCCGCATCGTCTCGTCGCACAGCCCGCTCTACGATCCTTCGGGATACCATTTTGGCTCTGTCTGGCCGCTCTTCACCGGCTGGGCCGCGGTCGGCGGATACCGTAACCATGCGGCTGAACCGGCGCTGGCGAACCTGCGCGCCAATGCGTGGCTGGCCCTGGACGGGGCGGGCGGCAACACCACCGAGGTGCTCTCCGGCGATTCGTATTCGCCGCTCTCCACCGCTTCGCCGCACCAGATCTGGTCGGCCGCGATGGTGGTGTCGCCTCTGCTGCGCGGCTTGCTGGGCCTGGAGACCGATGCAGCCGGCCGGGAAATCGTATTCGCGCCGCATCTCCCGGCGGACTGGCAGACGGCCGGTGTGCATGGCATCCCATTGCCTGGCGCGCGTGTGAATCTGGATATCCGGCGGGATGCGCACACGCTGCAGTTGACCGTCGCCAACTCCGGCTCGGAGGCGCTCCATCTGGAATTCGCGCCCGCCTACCCGCCGTGCGCGCACTTGGATAGCGCCACGCTGGACGGCCAACCGGTTACCTGGAAAACCGATTCCGAATACCTGGACTGGCATCCGCGGTTTGAAATCGCGGTGCCGCCGGGCAAGAGCACGCTCACCATCCGGCATCACGGCCTGTTCGGTTACGCGCTGCCGTTTTCACCGCCGCAACTTGCCGGGCGCAGCATGAGCCTGAAGATCGTCGCCGAACATTGGGCGGACAATGGCCGGCAACTCGTGCTCACCGTTTCGGGCCGCCCCTCGCGCGACTACCGGCTGGAGTTGGTAAACGGCGATCTGTTGGCGAGCGTGGAGGGCGCCACCAGGGAAGGACCGGCTGGATTGATCGTACACATCCCCGCCGGCCCCAACGACGAATACGTCGACCATGAGATCACCTTTGCTTTACCGTAGCGCACGCTCTCAGCGTGCCGCGTCCCCACTCCTGGGGACGCCCTGGTATACTAATGCGAAGGTCCATTGCGCGAAGGGGTTCCCATGTTCGGGACAAAGTGCCGGCTCATCGCGATAGCTGCGCTCGCGGGCGCATGTAGCGTTTCGCTCGGCACATCCTGGGCGCAGCAGGATGAGACCGGCGACCGAAAAGCCTACGCCGCCAGGATTAGCGAGACCTACAATTTCCGCTTCGGGCGCGACAAAATCTCGACGCCGGGCAACGCGGCCGTCGAAGGCCAGGATTTCATTCAGCCGCAGGCCTTCCTGCCGGCTTCTTACTGCGGACGCTGTCATCAGGAAGCCTACAGTCAGTGGCGTCAGGCGCTGCACTCCAACTCATTTCGAACGCCCTTCTATCGGACCAGCGTAAACATCCTGCCGCGGACCAAGGGCATCGAGTTCACGCGGCACTGCGATAGCTGCCATAATCCCATCGGGGTTCTCTCCGGCGCGCTTACGCAAGACTCGCAGGTGGACCGCAGCTTCGACGAAGACGGCCTCACCTGCACCACTTGTCACTCGATTCAACAGGTGCTATCGACCAACGGGAACGGAGGCTTTGTTATGGGAGTCCCTTCCGCGATGGTCGATGAAGATGGCAACCGCATTCCCGGCATGGTGCCGGACGAAGAGATCAAGAACCACCCGGACCGTCACTCGCGGGCAGTCATGAAGGAGTTCTACCGGACGGCGGAGTTCTGTGCCGCCTGCCACAAAGCCAATCTGCCGGATACCCTGAACGATTACAAGTTCATCCGCGCTTTCACGGCATACGATGAGTGGCAGAACTCCAAGTTTTCGCAGCGCAATCCGCTGACCTTCTACACTGCGGGATTCACAACCTGCCAGGACTGTCACATGGCGCGCGCGCCATTGCAGCTCGAAGACCAGGGCGCGAAGCATGGCACGCTGGCTTCGCATCGCTGGCCGGCCGGCAACACCGCCGTTCCGTTCTATTACGGCTTTGACGAGCAGTTACAGAAAACTATAGAGTTTCTGAAGTCGGGGATGTACTTGAACGTGGATCTGTTCGCCATCAAGAAGGCTGGCGAGGACGGAATGACCGTGCCGCTCGGTTCGGCGGCTTTCCATCTGGACCCGAATGAAATCGTGCAGATGCTAGTGGTGATACAAAACAAGAACATCGGCCACTCCCTGGTTCCCGAAGTGCGCGACCTGTACGAGCCGTGGGTGGAGTTTGTGGTTCAGGATGCCGCCGGCAAAGAGATCTACCACAGCGGCTTCCTGAAGCCCGACGGCTCGCTCGATGAACGGGCTCACAGCTTTACTAACCGGCCCGTGAACATGGATGGCGAATTTGTGGACAATCACAAGGTCTGGACCATCCATTCGGTCGCCTATGACAACAGCATCCAGTCCGGCCGTTCCGCTCTGGTTCGTTATGAATTTCAAATTCCCGCCGGCGCAAAAGGCCCGCTCACGGTCACGGCGCGTGTGAACTATCGCCACCTGCGTCAGAGCTATCTGAATAACGTCCTGGGGAACGACCATCCCGCGTATCCGGTTGTGGAACTTGCCTCCCGTACCCGCATTCTGACGATCGGCGACAACCCAGCCACGCCACCGGACCCCCACGACAACCCGGACTGGATGCGCTGGAACAATCTCGGCATCGCGTATCTCGACCAACTCCAATACGCGGACGCCATGCACGCCTTCGAACAGGTCGTCAAACTGCGCCCGGACTATGCCGACGGCCATATAAACATCGGCCTCACCTATATCGAGTGGGAAAAGTATTCCGCGGCGCGGAGCCACCTGGAAACGGCCCTGACGCTCAGCCCGAACAACGCGCGCGCGCTTTACTACCTCGCGCTGGTAGAGAGACGCGAGGGACACTATGACGAGGAAGTGGCCGACCTGCAGAGAGTGGTGATCCAGTATCCGCAAGCCCGCGACCCGCGGCGCGAACTGGGGATCGCCTACTATCAGAGGCATGCCTACGACGAGGCTAGGGAGCAGTTCGAAGCCCTGCAGAAGATCGATCCGGACGACCTCGCCGCGCATTATAACCTGGCGGTCCTATATCGCCGTATGGGAATGAAAGACAAGGCCGCCGCGCAAGCGGCGTTGTTTGCAACTAAACAAGTGGACCCTGGCGCGCCGACTTACTCGTTGGAATTTCTGCGGAAGCATCCCGAAATTTCGACGGAGAGCGTGCCATGGCATATGCACACCGATATCCCGCCCGCGGCGGTTGTTTCCAGCGGGAGCCAATTCTAATGCGCGCCTCGCGGCGAGGCTTCATCCGCTCGCTAAGCCGGTCTGCATTAGTGCTGCCGTTTGCCGACCTGATGACCGTGGCTCAAAAACTGCCTGGGCCGATCGAACGCAGTTACGACGCGAAAGCCATGCCGGCCCCCGCGGGACCTAAGTCGCCGATTGAGGGCACCCCGCTCGGCCTCAGCTTCGTGGATGTGGTCAAAGAGTCGGGCCTGGCCGTAAAGACCATCTATGGCGGCGAGGGTAAGAACAAGTATCTGCTGGAAACTACCGGCTGCGGTCTGGCTTTCTACGATTACGACAACGATGGCTGGCTGGATGTTTTCCTGGTGAACGGCTGGCGCCTGGAAGGGTTCCCGGCGGGCAAAGAGCCGCGCTGCCATCTGTTCAAGAACAATCGCGATGGCACTTTCACAGATGTCACCAAAGGGTCCGGCCTGGAGCGCCGCACTGGATGGGGACAAGCGTGCTGTGTGGGCGATTACAATAACGACGGCAACGACGATCTCTTCGTGACGTACTACGGACAAAACGCGCTTTACCGGAATAATGGGAATGGCACGTTCACGGACGTCACCAAGGAAGCGGGCCTGAGCCAGCCTGGCCCAAAGATCCGCTGGAACACGGGCTGCACGTTTGTGGATTACGATCGCGATGGGCATCTGGACCTCTTCGTAGCCAACTATGTCGATTTCGACTTGAAGACCGCGCCTCCGCCTGAGGCGGGTCCCTGCACTTACAAGGGATTACTGGTCGCCTGCGGACCGCCTGGCCTTCGCGGCGGCAAGAACATCCTGTACCACAATAACGGCAACGGCACATTTGCCGACGTCAGCGAGAGAGCAGGTATCTGGAAGACCCAAGGCACATATGGCCTGAGCGTGGCCGCTTCGGATCTGGACAACGACGGCTGGCCCGACATATATGTCGCCAACGACTCCAGCACCGCGACACTTTACCAAAATCAAAAGGACGGCACATTTAAGGACATCGCCATCGAATCGGGCGCCGCGCTGTCACCCGAAGGAAAGCCGCAGGCCGGCATGGGCGTCTCGATCGGCGACTACAATCGCGACGGCAACCTCGACGTGGTCAAGACGAATTTCGCGGGAGACACCGATTCTTTGTATACAAACCTGGGGGACGCGAACTTCGAGGACCGCACTTATCCGAGCGGCCTGGGAGTCAACACGCGCCTGTTGGGGTGGGGCGTCGGCTTCTTCGATATGGATAACGACGGATGGCTCGACATTTTGATGTCAAACGGCCACGTATATCCGGAGGTGGATAAGTCCAACGCCGACTTGAAGTACGCCGAACACAAGTATCTGTATCGCAACCTGCAGAACGGCCGTTTCGAAGAAGTCACCGACAAAGGCGGACCGGGTATTCTGGAGAATGCGCCCGCGCGCGGGTGCGCCTTCGGCGACTACGACAACGATGGCGATATCGACGTGGCGGTGAACTGCGTCAACGCGATTCCGCAGCTTCTGCGCTGTGACTCCACGCTGAACCGGAACTGGATCAAGATCAAGCTTTCCGGCGTGAAATCCAACCGCAGCGGTATCGGCAGCCGGGTCACGGTGACCGCCAAGACCAAGCCGGACGCGCCGAAATCCCTGGCGCAAATGGACGAATTGCGCAGCGGAGGCAGCTATTTTTCGCAGAACGATTTGCGCATGCACTTCGGATTGGAACAGGCCACCAAGGTGGATATGGTGGAGATCCGGTGGCTGAGCGGCCAGGTCGACCAGCTTAAGGACCTGGATGTCAACCGGTTGTATGTGATTCAGGAAGGCGGCAAAATCTTGAAGAGCGAAGTATTGAAGCCAGCCGCCAAGCGGGGAGCCTGAGATGGATGTGACGGGCTTTAGCCTGTCATTGGTGCTGCTCGCACTGCCATCCATCGGCGCAGCGGCGGAAAGCTGCCCCTGGCTCAACGCAGCCACAGCGGGCGGAGTATTGGGTGGAACCGTCACCGGCGTCACCGTGAAACGGGCGCCGGCAGGCGACGATGCAAGCTGCGATTTTGTCCGGCACGCGGGATCTCTGACGCTCGAACTGCGCATCGAAGTAGAAACGATGCGCTCCCCTGCCAAGCACTTTTCGTCTTACGCCGCGCGTTGCCATTCGACTGCCGTTCCTCTCAAAGCCATTGGTAACGAGGCGCTGGCTTGCAGCGATGAAGGCGCCGAGCAGATCGTAGGTAGGGTGCGCAACCGCGCATTCGTGGTCCGCCTTCGGACGAGCGATCGCTCCACACAACCGGCCGCGCTACGCGACAAGGCCCGCGAAATAGCGGAACAAGTTGCGGGAATCCTGTTTTGAGTAGGACAGGCCTCCGGGCCTGTCACCTCAAATGTTACCATCGGCCCGTGGCAAACCGAACTGAACCGAAGACCCCCGGGCAATGGATTCGATACGTTGTCGTGGCCGTAATCGCGCTCTTCCTTGTCTGGTGGATGTTGCGTTTGTATGTCCTGTAAACCTTCCCTTTCACGCACTGCGCCCGCCATTTACGTCTGTTAATTTCCCTGCTTGAGCTTCTTCTCCTTCTCCCGCTCTTCCGCCTTCCTGATTTCCGCGGCCTTCGCGAAAGCCTCCGCGGCTCCCGCTGTGTCGCCCTTCCGCCGCAGAAGCAGTCCCAGATTATTCCAGGCAGCGGCGTTCAGGCCATCCAGCACCACCGACCGGCGCAACGCCTCGATCGCTCCATCCGCATCGCCCTGCTGCTTCAGAGTCGTACCCAGGATGTACCAAGCATCGTTATACTCGGGGCGCTGCGCCACCGCGGCACGTAATTGCTCGATGGCCTTGTCCGGAAGTCCCGCGTCTATGTAAGTCAGACCCAGGCTGTAATGCGCCTCAGCCAGCGCCGGGTCCAGCGTCACCGCCCGCTCGAGTTCCGCTCTGGCATGCGGCAGATCGTCGGACTGCTTGTAAGCGATTCCCAAATCGTAATGCGCGCCGGCGTCGTCCGGGTGGTCCTTGGTCAGCGCGGTTAGATGCTTGATGGCGGCTTGTAAGTCGCCGGCCGCGATGTAAGCGTAGCCCAGGTTCACCTGTACGTGGAAGTTGGCCGGGTCGTGCTCTAAGATACTGCGAAATTCCTTCAAGCCCGCTGCGGGGTCGCCCGATCTGACCAGCGCGTTGCCATAAGCGTTACGCACCAGGTCGTTCTTAGGGTCGAGCCGCAACGCCTGCCGGTACGCGTCCCGCGCTTCTTTGTAGCGGCTTAGTTGTTGGTAGGCATCGCCCAACGTAGCCCAGACCACGGCGTTGGCGGATAGTTTGCTTGCCCTCACCAGCTCCGGAACGGCTTCCCGGTAGCGCCCGGTTTGCGCGTACGCCGCGCCCAGTTGGTAGTGATAGTCGCCGTGATCGGGGGCCAGCGCTACTGCGTTTCGCAGAGCGCGCACGGCGGGATCGGGGTGTTGCGTCAACCACAGCGCGACTCCCAAGTGATACCAGGCTTGCGCCATCTTGGGGTCCAATTCCGTGGCGCGTTGAAGATGCGCGATGGCCTCCGGCGTGCGGTTTGTGGCGGCCAGCAGAAATCCGATTTCATCCTGATAAGCGGCAGACTTGGGAACCAATGCCGCCAGCTTTTCATACGCCGCCAGCGCCGCATAGGCGTCCCGGGCGGCGAGACGCTCGCGAGCGGTAGACTCAAGCTCCTGCACCGTAGCGGACGTCTGGGCGTGCAACGGAAGTGAGAGGCATAGAAGGGCAAGACACAGACTGGGCAGCGCCGGCCGCGGCGGGCTTGCGGCAAGCGAACCATTCGGGTCGCGGCGGTGAATGCGGCATTGCTGCATTTCAGTCCCTTCGCATCGGGGCGTGCCCCGCCAGCGTGGCCCACTCAGCGGACTTCGCCCAGGAACACGCCAAACGGCGGCAGTTCCACATGCTTAAGCGGGATCTCGGCGTTGCCAACCTCGGTCGCGATGAGGGTGCGCGCCGTCGTGCCGGAGACGCCTTGACCTCTCAGATCGAAACTTACAGATTGCGGGGCGCTCGTGAAGTTGCACGCCACGATCACCGGCGGCCCTCCGCCAACACTCTTCCGCAGCCACGAAAGCACGTTGTGGTCATTTCCGTTGAGCATGATCTGCGCTCCGCCGCGCAGCGCCGGATTCGCGGCGCGAAGCTGGATGAGACGACGGTACCACTCGAGCATAGAGGCGGGCTCCTTCGATTCGGTCCGCACATTCACGGTCGCGTAGCTCGGCGGGATCGGCAGCCAAGGCGTCCCCGTCGTGAACCCGGCATTGCGGCCGGCGTCCCATTGCATGGGCGTGCGCTCGCCGTCGCGGCCCTTGTCCTTGGGCCAACCGGTCAGGCCGACTGGGTCCTTCACGTCTTCCTTGCGTGTAGGCGGCGTGGTCGCCATGCCGATCTCCTGGCCGTAATACATCATGGCCACGGAGCGGCTGGCCAGCAGCACGGCCGCGATCAGACGGGCGATGGCGCCGTTGTGCTTTCCGTCGCCATAGCGATCCCAACTCCGGGTATTATCGTGATTGTCGAACACGAACAGGGGTATGTTGCCGTCGAGCTGCGTTTCGGCTTCGGCGATTTTGGTACGGAACAGGCCCGCATCCAGCTTGTTGATGAAGCCCACCTGGGTATCCATGGGGAGCTGCAACTCGTCGTTGCGGGCGCCGTACATCTTGCGTAAGTCGGCGATTTTTTCAAGATAGGTTTCTCCGATCAAGACCCGGTCGGGGAATTCATCGGCCACCTTGCGTATTTCCCGCAGCACATCGTGCACCTCGGGCAGATTGTTCGTTCGCGTCTCTCCCATATTCGAATCGCCATAGGCGTTGGCGCCCGGCCGCAGCGGCTCGTCAGCCAGATTGGGATCCTCGAACAGGGTGGTGATGGCGTCCAGCCGGAAGCCGTCGACACCTTTGCGCAGCCAAAACCGAATCATGTCGTATATGGCTTTCCGCACGGCGGGATTGCGCCAGTTCAGATCCGGTTGCTCGGCGTAGAACTTGTGGTAATACCATTGGCCGGTGTCCGGATCGAACTTCCATGCGGAATGCCCGAAATCCGATTGCCAGTTGTTGGGCGGCTGGCCCGGCGCTTTGCCGTCGCGCCAGATGTACCAGTCGCGCTTAGGATTGTTGCGCGAACTCTTCGACTCGATGAACCACTGGTGCTTGCCGGAGGTGTGGTTCAGGACCAGGTCCATGATCGCCCGGATGCCTCGCTGATGCGCTTCGCGCAGGAGGCGGTCGAAGTCGGCCATAGTCCCGTACTGCGGATCGATGGCTTCGTAGTCGGAGATGTCGTATCCGAAATCGACCTGCGGGGAAGGGTAGACCGGGCTCAGCCAGACCGCGTTCACGCCCAGAGACTTCACGTAGTCGAGGCGCTGCGCGATGCCCTTCAGGTTGCCGATGCCCGAGCCGTCGCTATCCTGGAAGCTGCGCGGATAGATTTCGTAGATGAGGGCGTGTTTCCACCACGGCTCGGCGCTCCGTGCGTTTAGGCAGGCGATGGCGGACAACAGAAGGGCGAAGATAGACCTCTTCATAAGAATCAGTTAACCATATCTCCCATATTACGGGGCGCGCGCCGCGCGGTGGCTTCAATGCGGGTCGAGAGCCCCCCCGGGGTGGCCGCCGGGAGCGATGATCAACAGAGCCCGCCCGCAATCGGCATGTAATAGATAACGCTCCGCAAACTTTCACGGTCGGGCCGGGAGAAGTTGGCAGGTGATCACCACCTGGTCGCCGAAGTTGTACCGTGCGGCGAGGCTATCTGCCGAGAGATTGGGGACAGGAGAGAGCAGAGCGTTTACGGAGATAGCGTCGGGGAGCTGCAGCGACATCGTGTCACGCGCCACATAGCCGGCAGGAACCAAGCCTGGAGTCCGAATGCCGCCTGAAGGCGGGCTCCCCGCCGAGATAAAGCGGCTTGAAAAGCGCTTGATCGATGCACTCGAAACCCGTTCCAAGCCGCCCGTAAGGAAAATGGTGGGCGGGTCCCCGCGCACCACGATCCTCCGAGATCGCGCCGCCGTTTAGCATGCCTCTTAGCTGCACGGACGAACCCGCGGATTCCTCCCAGACCCAGGGCATCCTGGTTCGCGATATCGTAGACCTTGCCACGGGAGAGGAAGGCGTAATGCGCATGCTGCCGCCGGATGCATTCGAGTGCGCATTCGGTGTCGGGCATCTTCCTATTGCCAAATCGCTTCTTAGCGCTTTGTGATCTCGACCGCAGATGCTATCGGCGATTGTTCCGTCCCAGAATTGATTGCCCGCCACCAAAATCGCGCGCTTCTTTCACTTCAGCTTGAAGCGCACAGCGGAAACGCCCACCAGATAATTCTGGTGGACACCTACCATCATTTCCGATTATCCGGAGAAAATGCTGGCGGCTTTTGTGCGGGCATTACGCGATGGCGGCCGGCTGGACGAGCCCGACCTGGTGCGGGAGATCGAGCGCAACGGATTCCGCAAGGTATCCGAGCGCGAGCACATCATAGGCAGCCAGCACATCGTTGTGTTCGAGAAGAAGTGACGGCAAGAAGGAAGACAGCCCTTCAGCGCTGCATGGGAATGGTTACCGACCCGACCGCGCCCAGTGCTGAATCGAAGGCGATTACACGGAATTTGCGGATACCCTGCGGGACGGGAACAGCCTCGCTGAGTCCAATGTCGCCTTGCGTGGCGGCCGCGAACTGCCCCGGAGTCAGACTGACCAGAATCGGATGCGCGAACGGTTTCAGCGATTCGTCGTAGGCCACGAACGCGACGAATACTTTCGCGCTATCCGGATCGCGCGTGGGGCGCGGCAGTAGGTCCGCCGCGTCTATGTGGACTACAAACCGCATGTTCCCCGCTTTGGCGGGATCGCGCGAAACACTTGCACGAAGCCCAATCTCGGTAGCGTCGAACGCACTATGGGAAGCTGTTCCAACCTCCGGCGGCAGTTCCCGGGAGCCGAATCCGCTGGGAGCGGGACCGCTGGGTGAAACCAGTGATGACATCGCGTAGAATCCATGTTCCGTTTGCAAGCGCACGTCCTTACGCCCGCAAACCACCCGAATTCTGTGATGTTTCCCATCGGGATTCAGCGACGCCGAGTAATAGGCGATCTCGTAATTCGCGCGGGAATCCGTGCGCGCCTGCTGGATGGCGTCGCCGGCGCGGCCGCTCGAATATCCTCGCCCGCCGGTAATGCTGGTGAATTCGTCGAGGGTTCCTACCGCCGACCCGGCCTGAGCCGTCGATTGGTCGACGGTGTACACCACGATCTGCGCTTGCTCCAACTCCTCGCAAAGGAACCGTAGCGGGCCGGTAAAATCCAAGCCCGATTGCGTGGACGCGGAAAATCCGACGATTGGAATGCCGCGCGTCACCCAGACGAGATTCTTGCGTTCCGGTACTTGCGCCAACCGCGAGCGGAGATCCCGCAGCGCGTGTACCGTCAAGTCGAAACGCACCTTGATGTCACGGTCATCGACAGGTTTTAAGTGGACCAGGTCATTTAATGCCGTCTGGAGCATGGGGACTATATTTCGCGTCCACGGTTCGGCGGCAGACGGCGCTTCGGTGTCGGGTTTCGGCAGCGGATGGATGGGATACAACTCGCCGCTGGCGTTCAGAAGATATAAGTACAAACCGCCGCTGGATTCGAGATTTCTTAAAGAGTCGGCCACCTGTTGGCCGATGATAGAGTCGCTGATGATGCGCTCGCTGAGCAGGTCGATGAGGACCACCGTAGTGTGCCGGGCAGCGCCTGCGCGATTCGAATATTCGCCGGGACCTGGCCTGGCTTGGGGCGCCCGGTCTCCCGTGAAACGAAAGAAGACGATGTCCTGGGGCTTGCCATCCTCCAAAAGCTGGAAATCCACGCTGCGCAGTCCGCTCACCGGCTCGCCCTGCGCATCGAGCGCCACGACATTCAATTTGAGCAGTTCGGCATGCTGCGTTTCCTTGGAGTCGGCGGGAACAACTGCACAGACGAGAATTGCGGCGGCAAGGGCGCACTTCATATCCCGATTATACGCTTCCGCACCTTCAAACCTGCCCATTGGACCCTGCCCGGCTCGCCCGGGTCGTGTACCACTCCGGCCGCAGGAGCGACCAGCGGCAGAGTGGTCTGCACTGCCTCGTCGCTCGCCGACAGCGCCACCTTTACCGTAAGCATGACCGTGAAAGTATATGCCCAGTCCGGCGATACCCTGACGGACACTGCCGCTGTCAGTTCGCTGGTTTACGACACCGCACCTGCGAATAACACGGCTAAGGCCACTACTACGGTGAACTGAAGTCTGAAGCTTGCGGTTTCTCCCGCGCTAGAAAACCGGCGCCGCAGGCCGCGTATTTGAAACAGTGGTGGGCCCGTGGCGACTCGAACGCCAGACCTCTACCGTGTCAAGGTAGCGCTCTAACCAACTGAGCTACGGGCCCGTCAGAGAAAAAACTCCGAATTGAGCTTTGATTTTAGCATGGACGCGTCCAGCGGTCTCCGTGGCGCCGGGTAGCTTATAACGATGAGATTGGGGCGAGTGGGCGCTGCCGGCTTTGGCGCTAACCGCTCCCTCACGGTCGCGACTCGGTGGGCGGGGCTCAGTCAGGGTCCGTGACGGCCATGATGGTCAGCGGGGAATTGCCTTCCAGCCGGTTGTTGACGAACAGGAACGCCATGGTGCGCTGCTCCCTGGCGCGCTGAATCAGGATACGCAGCGACTCGCGCGCTCCGGGATTGGGATCGCGAATTTCGCTGTAGGGCGAGAATTTGGCGACCGCTTCCTCGTACGGGCGGCCTTGGCGCAACAGCGCGCGGCACACCAGGAAGCCGGCCGTCGCGGATCCGGGGATTTCGATCTGCCGGCGCAGCTCCGGCATGCGCGTCCAGGCGTTGTATACGTGCGCCACGCCGCGCGCGCGCAGGCAGGCGAAATAGTCCGCATGCAGGAACTCGGGGTTGCGGACTTCCACGGCGTAACGGAAGTGCGGCGGCAGCGCGGCCAGGAACGGGTCCATGCGCTCCAGAAACTCGTCCGGCGCCGCGATGGCCCGCTTGGAAAACGCCCCGAATTCGAAGATCAGGAGCGCGGTCTTGCGGCGGTGCGGCCAAAGGGGCCGCAGGAACATTTCCTTCAGCATCTCCGCGTTCAGGAACGCTTCGTTCTCTTTACCGGCTTGCGGGCCATAACGCGGATGCGACGGAAACATTCTACAGGTGATTTGTTCGGGCACTTTGAAGGCGAACTGGAAGCCTTCGGGAGCGAGCGAGAACAGCCTGTCCCAGAACTCCGCGGTGGGGAACTGGTAGAAGGCGAAATCGCCGCAAACCGTGGGGAAGGTCCGCGCGTATTCCGTCAGGCAGGTGGATTCGAAAAGCCGCCGCGAGAAGCGGCCGCGCGAAAGATAGTTGGCGCGGGTGTAAACCTGCCCGATCCATCCTTCATATTTCCAGGAGCTGCCGCCGATGTAAATGCCTTCGGCGGCGAGACTGCGCAGCCGTTCGGCGAGCGAGTCGCGATCGAACGAGGAGGGTTCGTCAAACAGCGTATCCGCCATCAGCCACCGTCAAAATGGGCGCAGGCCCGCTTTCATACGGATATAATAGCGTTAAGCCTGTAAAGAAAATGGAACCGCAGATGGACGCAGATGCACACAGATAAAGCACGTGGACTTGGGCCATCAGGAATGTGCCGGAGAGCCTCGAGCCGCAGGGCGCATTGTGACGGTTTTCATCTGTGTGCATCTGTGTGCATCTGTGTGCATCTGCGGTTTCGATGTTTTTTGGAGTTGAGCGATGAGTGAGATTTCGGAATTACTGGAGCGCTTTCGCCGCGGACCGGAGGTGCTGGCGATGGTCTTGACGGGCGTGTTCGGCGAGGAGGAGGATTTTGTGCCAGCGCCGGGCAAGTGGAGCATCCGGCAGATTATCGCGCACCTCGCCGACTCCGAGATGGTCTGCGCGCACCGCATGCGCCAGATCGTCGCGGAAGAGCGCCCCACTTTGATCGCCTTCGATCAGGAGGCTTGGACCAGGAATCTGGACTACGCGCGGCGCAAGCCCAAACAATCGCTCGAAAGTTTCCGGCGCGTGCGCGGCGAGAACTACGAATTGCTGAAAGAATTGCCCGAGGCGGCCTATGCGCGCACCGGCAATCACAGCGAGCGCGGCCCGATCACGCTGCGCTTCCAAGTGGAACTGCTGGCGGAGCACGCGGAGAGTCACGCGCGCCAGATGCAGGCCATCCGCGAGGAATATAAGAAGGCGAAGGGAAAGAAATGATGCGACGGTTTACACCGGCCGCGGCGCGCGCTGCCGGAACCTTGTTGGCCGCGGCGCTGTTGGCAGCGGCGCTGCCGGCGACCGTGCCGGATGGCCGCCGCTGGTGGAGTTATGTGCAATACCTGGCCGACGACAAGCTGGAAGGCCGCAACACGGGCAGCGCCGGCCATCGCAAAGCCGCGGATTATGTGGCCGCCGAATTCGAACGCGCCGGCCTGAAACCCGCCGGCATCGAAGGCTACATCCAGCCGGTCCGCTTCCTCACGCGGCGGCTGAAGGAAACCGAATCCAGCCTGACGCTGGTGCGAAACGGCGAATCCGAAGAACTGGTGCTCGGGGAAGACGCCATCATCGGCACGCGCATCGATCCCGCGCCGGCGGTGGACGCGGAGGTCGTGTTTGCGGGGTATGCGCTCACCGTTCCCGAAATGCAGTACGACGATCTGGCGGGGCTGGACCTGCGCGGCAAGATCGTGCTGTACATGAACGGCGGTCCGTCGAACATTCCGGGGCCGTTGCGCTCGCATTATCAATCCGCGGCCGAGCGCGGACGGTTTCTGGAACGCGCCGGGGTAATCGGAACAATCGGCATTCAGAACCCGCATCAGATGGATCTGCCCTGGCAGCGGATCGCGCTGGCCAGCCGGCAGGCATCCATGAGCCTGGCGGATCCGGCGCTCAATCAGCAGTTCGGGTTGAAGTTCACCGCCGCGGTGAATCCGGAACAAGCCGGCAAATGGTTCGCGGGATCCGGCCATTCGTTCGACGATCTGGTGGCGCTGGCGGATGCCGGCAAACCGTTGCCGCGTTTCCCGCTGCACGCATCCATCCGGGCGAAAGTGGCGGTCGAGCGCGGGGAAGTGGAATCGCAGAACGTGGCCGGCATTCTTCCCGGCACGGACCCCGTGCTGAAAGATCAGTACGTGGTGCTGACGGCGCACCTGGATCACTGGGGGATCGGCGAACCGATCAACGGCGACCGCATTTACAACGGCGCCATGGACAACGCGTCCGGAGTGGCCACACTGATCGATATCGCGGAATCGCTGAACGAATTCAAGCCGAAGCTGCGCCGCTCGCTGCTGTTCGTGGCGGTGACAGGCGAGGAGAAGGGGCTGCTGGGGTCCAGATATTTCGCCGCGCACCCCACGGTGAAGACTGGCAGCATGGTAGCGGACTTGAACGTGGACATGTTTCTGCCGCTGTTCCCGTTGCGCAGCGTGACGGTGTACGGGCTGAACGAATCGGATTTGGGCGATGAAGTTCGCGTGGTGGCGAGAGCGCGCGGCGTGCGCGTCCAGGACGACATGGAGCCGGAGCGCAACATTTTCATCCGCAGCGACCAGTATAGTTTCATCCGCCGCGGTATCCCCGCGCTGGCTATGAAAGTGGGCTATGAGAAGGGGTCGCCCGAGGAGAAAATCGTCAAAACCTGGCTGAAGGAGCGCTACCACGCCCCGGCCGACGACTTGAAACAGCCGGTGGATCTGGAATGCGCCGCCCGCTTCGACGACCTGCTGCGCGCGCTGGCGGAGGCGGTGGCGGACCGTCCCGAGCGCCCGAAGTGGAACGCGAACAGTTTCTTCAAGCGGTTCGCGGAGTAGCCTGCGGCGCCAAGAACGGTTACGGCAATATTTGATATGGTGCGGACCTGTCACGAAAGGCCGATTTTTGAATTGCGTAACATTCTGTAACATTTTGTATCATTGTGTCGCGTCGAGATGGCGGCGGGCTCAGCGAGGCATTTCGGTAGAAGGCAACTGAGTAGAGGCGCGCGCGTTTCTCTCCTCCTGACTTGACTATAAGTGGACTGCGGGAGAGATCCCCTGGACATTCCCGGCAAGTTATTCATTTAGTGGACAAGATTAATCGGCGTCGCGCGTCACCGCGATTTGGAAGAAGGACGAATGGCGAGTTCCAGCGTCACCGTCCGCACTTCCACGTCGCGATCGCGGAGCACATGCAGCACCTTGCCCGACGCATCCACCACCACGCTGGCGCCGCCGTAGGTCTGCCCCTTCCACGGGCCGTGGGTCATCTCGCCGATCACATCCGTGCCCACCACGGGGCATTTCCACTCGGCGGCGCGCTTGGCCACCAGGTTTTCCAATTCCTTCGCATGTTGCGGCCACTGGTCGACCGGCGCGGCCCAGCCGTAGGGCACCAGCATCAGGGCCGGCGCGAGTTGTCCGATGCGCCGGGCGATCCGGTCCCCGAAGGTGTCCGCGCAGATCACCAGGCCGATGCGCCCGAACTCCGTTTCGGTCACGCCGATATCTTCCGGCCGGCCTTCGGAGTAAGGCGGATCCATCAGCCAGGCCAGCACGTTCAGCTTGCGGTGCTTCCACAGGAGCTTGCCGGTCTTATCCACGAGGACGGCGGAGTCGTACAGCTTGCCGCCGTCTTTTTCATCGAGGCCGATGGAGATCATGAGGCCGTATTTCCGGGCCAGCGCGGCGATGCGGTCGCTATCCGCGCCAGGGATGGGCGCGGCCATGCGGTGGGCATCCGGATTCTCCCAACCCAGGATGACCGATTCGGGAAACGCGGCGATATCGGCGTGCGCGGCGCGCGCCTCCTCCAGGGCGTATTCCACGCGCCGGAAGTTGCCTTCGCGATCGCCATCGATGGACAGAATCTGGCAAACCGCCACGCGCACGGTCCGCGCCTGCGCCGGTAAGGCTCCGAGGAGCGCCATGATTGTCACCGCCAATTTCATGTGTATCCTTCGATTTTACCCGCCGATGGGCGGGTGAACCTCGTGAATCGGCGGGGTTGGGCCGTTCGTCCGATCAGATCGCGCGCAGTATGGGTCGATCATGCTACATCGATAATGCCGCGTTTGACCCCGATCACCACGGCATGTGTGCGATCGTTGGCGCCCAGCTTGGATAGAATTCTGCTCATGTGAGCTTTAACGGTTTCCTCGGCGATCGAAAGCTGCGCAGCAACTTCCTTATTCGCATTGCCCGCCGCGACGCAACGCAACACTTCCACTTCGCGCTCCGTGAGGGGATCGTCGGCCGAATGCTCGGCCATTGCCATGGCGATCTCGCCGCGGATGCGAAGCCGGCCTGCATGTACGGACCGAATTGCATCCGGTAGTTCCTTCCGCAGCATATTCTTGAGCAGATACCCGGAAGCGCCCGCTTTGATCGCGCGTAATGCCTGCACGTCGCCATCGTATGTGGTCACCACAAGAATACGAGCGTCGGCAAACTCGGAGCGAATCGCCATGATGGCTTCGAGACCTTTCATCTTCGGCATCTGCAGGTCCATCAGCGTCACATCCGGGCGGTGCGTGCGATAGCACTCGATCGCTTCGCGTCCGTTGGCCGCCTCGGCGACCACGACCATGTCGCGCTCATATGCGAGTACGGCCGCGACGCCTTCGCGCAGCAGCGGATGATCGTCCACCGTAAGAACCGTGATGCGCTTCTCGTCGCTTGACATCATCGCTCATTCCCTCCTATTGCCACACTGGAGCTTGCGGCTTTCGACTTGCTCGAGGTGCCCACGTACGCCACGCTACCTGGGACGATTAACTCGATCTCCGTTCCCCCGCCAGCCCTGCTGCGAATATCGAGACGGCCCCGAATTCTGTCCGCGCGCTCCCGCATGCCCCGCAAGCCCCAGTGGGAGGATTTGCCGCCCGATGCCAGCACCTGAGGGTCGATTCCGCGGCCGTCGTCGTGAATCCGCATGCGCAACTCTTTTGGAGAGTAGCAAATCTCCACCTCGATCTCGCGGCTGTGCGCATGCAGAAACGCATTGATCAGCGCTTCGCAACCGATCCGGTAGGCTTCGTCGCGAACCAGAGGGTGCAGGCTTCGTGGATCGCCTTCCACCACTGCCCGGAACGCGGTATGCGAGGCGTCGACGAATTCCTGGGCAACATTGGAAAAAGCCTGCGCCAGATCGTTGCCTCCATCGCGGGAGGCGCGCAGGTCCCTCACGCGATTCCGTCCCTCGGCCATGACCTGGTCGGCGCGGTCCAGGGCTTCGTCCAGCATCTGCCGCGTGGGCTCGTGTTCGGGTATTCCCTTGGCTGCCGCCTGAAAGCGCAGCATCAAACCCTGAATGGCCTGCAGCAGCGTGTCATGCAACTCTCGTGCGATGCGCTCGCGCTCGGAGAGCCGCTCGGTGTACTGCAAATCCAGGCGTGCGGTGACCAGGCGCAGGCGCCAGCGATAGACAATCCACGCCAGGGCGATTGCTATCGCTCCGCACAGCAGCAGGAACCAGTTGGTCTGATAGAACATCGGCGCAATGTCGAACTCCAGCGTGGCGCCGTCCTGGTTCCAAACGCCATCGTCATTGCAGGCAGTGACGCGAAACCGATAGCGCCGCGGCGGCAAGTTAGTGTATGTTGCCAGGCGCTTCCCCGCGGGCCCATGCCAGTCACTGTCGTAGCCTTCGAGCTTATAGCGAAACAAGACGCGTTCGGGTATCGAGAGACTCAGAGCCGCGAATCCAATTTCAACGTTTCGAACCTTCGGCCGAAAGTGCAACTCAGGCGAAATTGCAAATGGCCGATTGTCCGCCGTCAGCGTTTGGATCACGATGGGGGGCGGAACCGCGTTCATCGGCAGCCGGCGCGGATCGATGACTGCGATTCCGTCTGTCGTGGCAAACCATAGCTTGCCGTCGGGTGTCTTGATTGCCGCTGGAAACGACGCTGGATTCGGTAACCCAGGTAGACCGTCCGTAGTGTCGAGAAACAACGTTTGCATCCGATACGTAGAAGACTTGAGCGCTTTCTCGACTTCTTGCGGGCCGGCACGAACGATTCCCAGCGCTCCTGCGATCCAAAAGAAGCCGTCGTCGTCCTCCACAATCCCCGAAATCGAGGCTCCCGGGAGCCCATTCTCCTTGGTCAAGGTCGCGAAACGGCGGCCATCGAAGCGGCTCAACCCGCCTTCTGAACCAAACCAGACGCGACCCCTATGGTCGCTGGCAATCGACCGTATCCTGCCATGGGGCAATCCGTCGGCAGCGGAATATCGGTGGAACCGGTCGTTCTCATAGACCGCGACCTCCCCGTCGAAGCCCAGCCAGACTCGTCCGGCCGCATCGCCGAACAGAGCGCCGCACCGGTAATTAAGGAGTTCTGGGCTATTGGGGAAATCCGTCCACGCGCCGTTCCGGCGCCGCCTGACGCGGGACTTATCGCCTTCCCAAACCACAATCCAAAGGTTGCCCGAAGAATCCGAGCCGATATTCTCGACCCCCGACTTCTTCGGCTTGCCGGGCACGCTGAGAAACGAAAACTTCCCGCCGATGCCCTCCGCCAGGCCGAAACTGCCTCCCAGCCATACGCGGTCCTTGTCCGAGTAGAGGCTCAGAATCCCTGTCGAGTCCGATCCGGAATAGGGCGGAAGCCTCTGGTTGACAATCCGCCCACCCACGAAGTGCTGCACCACATCGCCTGCGAAAGTAATGACCCAAACGGTTCCATCCGGCGTCGAGGCTAGGTCCAACAGAGGGTTTTGCGCCAGTCCTTCTTTGGCGGAGAAGGGTGTTGCCTTATTCTCGCGAAAACGATCGAGCCCCCTGTTCGTACCGAACCAGATGTTGCCTTCGCGGTCCTGAAACGCTGCACGAACGCCATCGCTCGAAAGTCCGTCCGCACTTTCGAAGCGATCGAAACTCGCGTGCTTCAAGTGCTTGAAATCCGGCGCACGGCGAATGCCGCCTCGGAATAGCCCAATCCAGAGGCTGGATTCGCCGTCGAAGATCCCGCGGATGGGCTCCCCTTTTACCGCGCGGGAAAGGTTCGGGTCCGCGCGGCCGGGCACGGGGCTGACAGCACGGTCCCCAAATTGAAACGTCCAGACTTGGCCATCGGGAGCTTCCGCCAACTGCGAAACATATGCGACTGGTTGACCGGTCGCCTGAAACTGCCTGCCATTGGGGGCCAGTGTCAGTATGGTATTGACGCTGACGCTGTCGCCGCTCAAGCCGAAGTCCGTTCCGGTGGTTGCCACCCAGAGCGTGCCGCGGCGGTCCACGACTAATTGTTGCGCTCCCGCGGCACGATACCCGAGTTCGGCGCCAACCCTATGCCACTTTCCATTTTCAAAGCGGCTAAGGCCGTTTTCGCCGCCTGCCCAAATGCTCCCGCTGCCATCTTCGGCGAAGGACCTTATCGCCCTTAGCGAACCGTCGGCCGCCGAATAGGTCCTAAGCACTCCGTCGCGCAAACGGGCAACCACGCCCGCGCCGAATCCCACCCAGAGGCTGCCGTCGCGAGCCGTGAATAGCGACATGATCGACGACTGGGGAAGCGGATCCCCGCCGCGCGCCGCTTCCCACGAAATGAAGCGCAGACCATCGAATCGGTACAGGCCCGCACGCGTTCCAAGCCACAAATAGCCGTCGGGCGTTTGCGCGATAGCCTGCACAGGTCCTGGAATCCCGTCCTTCGCAGACCACGATGTGTGTGTGAACTGGCTGATAGTCTTGTTCGGATCGAGACCCCTGATCGGCAATGCTAGTGCGCAGGCGAGCGCGGTCAGCATCACGCAGATTCGTAGGTTGTCGCGAAGCGAACCCATAGGCGTGCCCTCCCATATTACCCCTCCTCGCCTAGCAACAAATCCCCCCAAAGGGGCATGTTGGAATACCCGATTCCGGGCTTTAGCGCGCGGCGCTTCTCGTGTAGGCTGAGGTGTGGGACGGCGGTTCTCGATGTTTCCGTCCGGTCGGCCCGGTATCGGCCTCATGGTTCTTAGGTTCTGCCTGGTGAGCGTGCTATTGCTCCACGAGTTCCGCTTCGGGCCGATTCTGTTGTTGTCCTGGACGACACCGGTGCTCCTATTGGTCGCCGCCGCGTTATGCGTAGGTGTCGCGACGTCGAAGGTGTGCTTGCTGTTTTGCGCCGCAGAGATCGTGTTTGCGCTGACTGCGGCGGGTTTCGACGCGACCGTGTTGATCCTCACCATCCCCGTTGCGACCGCCCTGATCCTGCTAGGGCCGGGCGCCTACTCACTCGACGCACGCATCTTCGGTAGACGCGTCATTGTACTCCCGACTGACAATCCCAGGTAGCTCGGCGACCCGGCTGCGCTCCGCCTGTTGCATTCACCATCTAGCGTAACCCAACAGCGTTTCATACCCAAAAGTGTTACGTTCGCCTCGGTCTTATGTGGTAGCGGTGAGCGGAGCCATTTAGGGATGCGTTCCTCTTCGCGAATCGTTCATAGTGTTCTTGGGGGGAATCAGAGGCGGCGGCGTTTGAGAAGCATCGTCCGCCGACGACGAGAGCAAGACACCAACCTTAGATGATTCATTGACCCTAGAACTGGAGAGGAGAATAGTCATGAAGAACATTTACGGAGTTGCAACGCTCGCTGCTACGCTGATGGGCGCGATTCTGCTGCTGCAGAGGACTGTTAGAGTTGCTGCTGCGGCGTCGCCAACCGGCATCAAGAACGTGGTCTTGGTGCATGGAGCATTCGCCGATGGCTCCGGCTGGGAAGCCGTCGCCAAGATCCTCGAGAAGGATGGCTACACAGTGTCGGTGGCGCAGCCCCCCGAGACCTCCTACGCCGCGGACGTCAAGTACACGAAGGCAGCCGTCGACGCCATGAACGGGCCGGTGGTCATCGTCGGCCACAGTTATGGCGGGTCCATCATCACCGAGGCCGGCAACGATACGAAGGTTTCGGCACTGGTCTACATCGCCGCCTTTGCGCTCGATGAGGGTGAGAGCTGTGCGTCGATCGAACAGGCCCTGCCGCAAGCCTCCAAGGCATTCAAGCCTGACAGCAACGGCAACTGGTGGATAGAACCGGAGCATTTCGCGGCCGACTTCGCGGCAGACGTTCCGCCGGCCGTGTCCCACTTCATGGCCCAGTCGCAGGTACCGATCTCCACCGACTCGTTCACCCACAAGGTTACGACGCCCGCCTGGAAGACCAAGCCCACCTGGTATATGGTGGCCAGCGCAGACCGGTCGATCAATCCGGACCAGGAGCGCATGATGGCGAAGCGGGCTAATGCCAAGACGGTTGAAGTGAATGCCAGCCATGTGGCCTACATGTCTCATCCGAAGGAAACAGCGACGCTCGTCGAAGAGGCTGCAACCTCCGCACACGTCAACCCATAGCCTGCAGTTTTAGTCAAGGGTTTCGGCCGAGCGCGTGGCCGCCATGCTGAACCCGGGCCGCCCGAGAGTAGGGCCTCTGCCGATCCTGACGAGGTCCGCACCGGCAAATGACCGTGGTCGTTTGAGGAGGATACAATGACGGATCGCATCACAATAGAGGGACGAGACGGCGCATTTGGCGCCTATATCGCGCGGCCAAAGGTCTTGCCGGCCCCCGCCGTCGTGGTTCTGCACGAGGTGTTCGGGGTGAACGCCGATATCCGCAAGACCTGCGACGAACTGGCCGAGCAAGGCTTTATCGCGGTCGCGCCCGATCTATTCTGGCGTCAGGAGCCGGGCGTCGACCTTAGCGTCACCTCCGAGCCAGACTGGCAACACGGCCTTCGCCTCAATCAGGCCTACGACCGAGACGCCGGCGCCAGAGACGTTAAGGACACCGCCGACGTTGTGGCCAAGCTGCCCGAATGCAGCGGCAAGGTTGCCGTACTCGGCTATTGCCTCGGCGGGCTGATGACCTTCCTGACGGCCGCGCGCTACGGCGTCGACGCTGCGGTCGCCTACCACGGCGGAGACACTGAGAAATATCTGGGCGAGGTCGACGGGCTTGATGCGCCGCTGCTGATGCATCTGGCCGAGGAGGACGAGTTCATTTCCAAGCCTGCGCAAGCTGAGATCAAGGCGGCACTTGCCGGCAAACCAAATGCGACAGTCTACAGCTATCCGGGTCAGCATCACGCCTTCGCTCGGCATAATGGGGCGCACTACAATGCCGCGGCGGCAGCGATCGCCAATGGACGGACGAGCGAGTTTTTGCATCGACAGCTGGGCCTCGCACCCATCAATCGGTAGTCAATAGCAAAGGAGAACAAATGAAACCCGCGCAAACAAAACTCAGCATCGTTGTTTTGTCATGCAATATGGGCGGATGGCTCGGGTTTCAGTAACGCGATCCCGCCACTAGAGGCGGAGGGACACGAAGTAATCGCCGCTCAGTATGGCCTCGACACCAACGAAGCGACTTCTGTAGGAGCAGGCTGGTGCGAAGGCGTTCGCATTCGAAATCAAACGGTCGGAGTGGATCTTAACTACAAAGGAGAATAGTCATGAAAGAGCATATTAAAAACGTGGTCTTGGTGCATGGTGCATTCGCCGACGGCTCCGGCTGGGAAGCCGTCGCTAACATCCTCAAGAATGATGGGTACAAGGTGTCGGTGGTGCAGCATCCCGAGACTTCCTACGCCGAGGACCAAAAGTACACGAAGGCGGCCATCGACGCCCTGGACGGGCCGGTGGTTCTGGTGGGCCACAGTTACGGCGGGTCCGTCATCACCGAGGCCGGCAATCATCCAAAGGTTGCGGCGCTTGTTTATATTGCCGCATTCGCGCTGGACACTGGCGAAAGCTGCGCCACGATCGAGCAAGGCTTACCGCAAGCCTCCAAGGCATTCAAACCCGACAGCAACGGCAACTGGTGGATAGAACAGGAGCATTTCGCGGCCGACTTCGCAGCGGACCTTCCGCAGGATAAGGCCGCATTCATGGCTGTGTCGCAGGTGCCGATCTCCACCGACTCGTTCACCCACAAGGTCACGAGTCCAGCATGGAAGACCAAGCCCACCTGGTACATGGTGGCCGCCGCAGATCGGTCGATCAATCCGGACCAGGAGCGGATGATGGCGAAGCGCGCCAATGCCAAGACGGTCGAGGTGAATTCCAGCCATGTGGCCTACATGTCTCACGCGAAGGAAACAGCCAAGCTCATTGAAGAGGCTGCCACCTCTGCGCCCGTCAATCAATAGCTTGCAGTCTTGATCCAGGGCTTCGTCAGGCGAGGGCGTGGCCGCCATGCTAAACCCGACTCGCCCAAGAGTAGGGCGGCCGCCGATCCCGACGATCGGCGGCTGTCTGAGGAGAGCACAATGACGGATCGCATCACCATAGAAGGCCGAGATGGCGCGTTTAGCACCCGAATCCCGCGGCCGCCGTCATAACCCGCGACCGTAGTCGACGTCATCCGGCAACTCGTTGGTGTCGCCGGCGGCGTGGGGGAAATGCCTGGCTAGATCCTCGCCGACTGCCTCGATGCCGCCGACAAGGCCCCCAGTAAAATCGCTTTGCTTAAACTTTTCGGACACGGTGCGGACGATGTGATGCCAAAACTCCTGGCCCACCTTCTCATGGATGCCGCTGTCGCCTAGCACGACGAACCTGCGGCGCGACGGCACGACGAAAAATAATACGGCATTGCGATCCTTCGTCGCGGTCATACCCAGCCGCGCGAAGGCCTTTTCGGCGGCCTTCCGCACGTCGCCCCAGAACAGCGGCGACACGGAAACGCGGATCTCGCCGGACGTCCGGCCCTCGGCTTTCTGAATCGCTTGTTTGATCCGATCTTTGTCGATGGTTACCATGATCCGCTCGCTCCTCCACCGCCGGACCGTCCGCCGCCCCCGCCAAATCCGCCGCCTCCTCCTCCGCCACCACCCCCGCCGCCGGACATGATGCTGGCCAGGAAGTAGAAGGCCAGCGCCGGATGCGTAATCAACAAGGCCAGGACCAGTATCGCGGCGATGCCATAGAAGATCCATTGAAACAGGCTCAATGGCTTGGAGTGCTCCGGCGGCCGCGAGGGCGGAGGCGCACCGGCCTGCCCGCCGATGGTTCCGATGAGCGAGTCGATGGCCGCCGTTACCGCGTCGTCGGGATGGCCGGCCTGAATCCGAGGCGCCATCACTTCATTGATCACACGGGAAGCGATGGCGTCCGGCACGACCGCTTCGAGTCCGTAACCGACCTCGATCTTCATCTTATGATCCTGGGACATGATGAAGAGGGCCAGCCCGTCATCAAGGCCTTTCCGTCCCACCTTCCATTTGGCGAATGCCCGGACGGCCCAATCCTCGATCGGCGCATCGCCCGTGGTGGGGGCGATGTACACAATTAGTTGATGGCCCGTGGCCTGCTGGTAGGCGGCGAGGCGTGCGTCCAGCGATCGCACCGTTTCCGGCGAGAGGAAGTTGGCGGTGTCGGTGACCCACTCGGTGGGCGACGGAGGGATGGGCGTTTCAGCCGCGTATAGGAGTGCGGCCGAGACGAGGGCGATGAGGACCAGCAACCCGCGGCGCACAACTTAGAACTTTACCTCGGGCGCCTTTTCGCTTCCGGATTGCGCCTGGAAGTAAGGCTTGGCTGCGAATTTATCGCCGAAGAAGCCGACGACCAGCACCGCCGGAAAGCTGCTGCGGCGGGTATTGAAGGCTTGGGCCGCCTCATTGAACCTCATCCGCTCGACCGTAATGCGATTTTCGGTGCCCTCGAGTTGCGCTTGCAAGTCGCGGAAGTTGGCGGTGGCTTTGAGCTGCGGATAGTTTTCGGTGACCACCAGCAAGTGAGACAGCGCCGAAGATAATCCTTGCTGCGCCTCCTGATACCGTTGGAAGGCTGCCGGATCCTTGGTGATGTCCGCCATCGCGGCGGGTGTGACCTGGCCGACCTTGGCGCGCGCCTCCGTAACCGCGGTCATAGTGCTCTGCTCAAAGTTGGCGGCGCCTTTGACGGTCGCCACCAGGTTGGGTACCAGATCGGCGCGCCGTTGATATGCGTTTTCGACCTGGGCCCACTGCGCTTGCGTGGCCTGATCGAGTTGCACCAGCGAGTTGTAGATTCCGCCGATTGAAACTGCCGCGATCAGCACGAAGACGAGTGCCACGCCGGCGCAACCGATGGCTATGGTTTTCCCCATTTACGCTCCATTCTTCGCTTCAATTATACTTTGCCTGTCGGGCAGGATGGTATCCACAGGAGTTGACCTTTCTGACAGTGCTCGAAGCCGCGGGCAATTTCGTCGCGGGGAAGCAGTCCGTGATGGACTTGGCCCTGGCGCCCGCGAGCCTCGCCGAGAAGCAAACGAAAGGTATCCGGGCGGCCACGTCGTTCTCTGTCCCGCGGCGAGGTTCCTACCGCGTGCGGGAGGTTGTCCGCGAGGCCGTGCAGGATCGAATCTGGGCCTCCGTTGCGCCTATCGAGATTCGTTAGTTAACTAAGCGCTGAAAGGAAGTTCGAGCGAGATCGATTGATAGGGCACTTCCGGCCGGACCCTTCCGCGCTCGCCCCGATGCAGCCGCACGAAGCCATAATGCTCCATCGTCTTCAAAGTGCGGGACAAATTGGATGCCTTGCGCCCCGTAAGCCGCGCCAGTTCTTGAAGTGAAACAGGATGCGTCGCCGCGATCGTCGCTAGCAGGGCGCGGTTCTTGTTCGACAAAACCTTCGCAAAACTCTCGGTCGACGTAAACCACACCTTCGGATCTCCCGGTTTCGGCTTGAGATCGCCCCGCGCGACCGCCATCGTTCGCGCGTTCATGTCCTCATACGAGGCGATGCCGATCTTGAGGGTCTTTATGGTAATATTCCTTCTCGCGGAGAACCGCGTCAACCGCTGACCAGAAGTCGGCCAGTAGAGTCGCAGCGTCTTTGTATTCGTGGGGGCGCACGGTCCTCAGCCGGTGTTTCCGATCAAACGTCGCGTCAGCGAGTAGTCGAGGCCATGCGGCTTCGCCTCGCTCGCCGGAACGCGGCGGACAGCGAACCGGATACAGTGCGGGGTCTCGGGTCTATGACCAACATCTCCAGTTCGAGCAGGTCGTCCAGGGACCGATCACGCTCCACAATTATCGTTATCACATACTGATAATAGAGTCATTGAAAAATCGTGCAATCGTGCCACCACAACCCGTGAAAATGCCGGCCGAATCCAAGCAAACGCGTATTCATCGTGCCTACACCCGCCGCCCCTGGCACAGTACACTGTAAGTCTGATGGACCGCATCGGACGCTACAAGATCGTGCGCGAGCTGGGCCGCGGCGCCATGGGCGTCGTCTACCTGGCCACCGATCCCACCATCGGCCGTCCGGTTGCCATCAAAACCATCCGCCTCGGCGAAGTCAGCAACGCCGAGGAGCGCGCCCGCTTGCGCGAGCGCCTGTTCCGCGAGGCCCGTTCGGCCGGGGTCCTCTCCCACCCCGGCATCGTCACCATCTACGACATGGAGGCGCAGGACGACATAGCCTACATCGCCATGGAGTACGTCAATGGCCCCACCCTCGACCAGCTTATTTCCGGCCAGCCGCTCCCCTCGGACCGCATGTTCAGCATTCTGGGCCAAACCGCCGTGGCCCTCGATTACGCCCACCAGAAGGGCATCGTGCATCGCGACATCAAGCCCGCCAACATCATGGTCACCGAGGACGGCTTGTCCAAGATCACGGACTTCGGCATCGCCAAAATCAGCACCAACGAGCAGTTCACCATGACTGGCGCAATCGTGGGCACGCCGCATTACATGGCCCCCGAGCAGGTGCAGGGACTGGCCGTGGATGGCCGCGCCGATCAGTTCTCGCTCGCGGTGATCACGTTCGAAATGCTGACCGGCGAGAAGCCCTTTACGGGCGAACAGCTTACCACCGTGGTTTACAAGATCGTGGCCGAGGAGCCGGTTCCGGCGCACCGGCTGAATTCCACGCTCAACCAGGGGATCACCAACGTGCTGCGCCGCGCGCTGGCCAAGAAGCCCGACGCGCGCTACGCCAACTGCCAGAAGTTTGTGGATGCGTTGGAGGCGGCTTGCGCGGCTGCCAAGGGCTGGACGCCGCTGCCGCGCGGCGGCGGCCTCAACTTGCCCACCGCCGTTGAGGCGCGCCGTCCCGCCAACGTTTCTCTGTCCCGCTCCACCGAGGAAACCAAGCCCAGCAGCAGCCGCAAGATGGGAATCCTGCCGGTGTTTTTCGCGATCCTGGTGGCGGCCGGCTTGGTGGTGTTGATCGCCTGGCAGGCCGCGCCGTGGCTCACGGATTCCAGCCCCAAGCCGGCCGTAACCCAAACCCAGCCGCCCGCGCCGCAACCGGCATCGGCGCCCGCGCTACCGCCCGAGGTGAAGAAACCCAGCCCCATGCCGCCCCCGGAGCGCTCCGAGGGCACGCCGCCGGAATCCGCCAAGACCGAAGCCAGCGACGAAGCCAATACCGAGGTTAAGCCCGAAACCGCCGGCTCGACGCCCGAGCGCGGTCCCATTCCGCCACCCGTCGCGGCGGAACAGCACACCCGTCCCGCGCCACGCCAGGCCGCGCCGGATTTGTCGTCCAGCCCCTATCTCAAAGTTTCCGTGATCACCATCCCTCCCGACGCCACCGCCATGCTGGACGATCGTCCCGACAGCGCCTGCACCACCCCCTGTGCGCTGGATGCGACGCCCGGGCAGCACATGGTCAGCATCAGCCGCCAAGGCTACCAGACCGAGCATCGCCCCGTCACCGTCGCCAACACCGCGGTGGAAATCCCGACCGTCGCCTTGCGCGTGCCCGGCGGAGTCCTGATGCTGGTCAGCATCCCCGCCGGCGCGCACGTCTTCGTGAATGGTACGCAGTCGGACCAACTCACCCCGGCCAAGCTGGTGCTCCGGCCGGGCAAATACACCATAGCGGTTGAGAAGGACGGCAAGCGGTCCTCCAAAGAAGTCGAGATACAAAACGGCGTCACCCAATTCGAGAAGATCGTCATGGATAAATGAACATGACCATGGATGAAGTCCAACAGCAACGCCGCCAAGTCGTCATCACGAAACGCGAGCCTGTTACCCTGAAATCGCGGTCGAAAGCACCCGCCTTCACGGAAATCCGCACCAAGACCCCGCGGATCGTATCCTGGTAGCCACCGCCCGCAACCTCGGGCGCACGACTGATGACCCGCGACCTATTCTCCGCCTGACATTCTGACTTCTGACTTCTTTCTCCTGACTTCTGCCCTCACGCCGATTTAATTTCGGTCCACATCCGATCCCGCAGCCGCTGCGTAGCCGACGGCATGGTGCCGATCCACTGCCCGCGGGCCAGCGTCTCGGCTGATGGAAACAACGTGGTATTGCGCCGCTGCGCTTCCGGCAGCAACGCTTGCGCCGCGCCATTCGCCGTGGCCGTGCGGGAGGTCTGCACGATCGCCGCCGCCACCGGTGCGCGCAGCAGGTAATTGATGAACGCGTGCGCCAGGTCCGCGCGGCCGCTCTCCCGCAGCACCACCGCATTATCGCCATACAGCGGAAAACCCTCGGCGGGGTAGGCGAAAGCAAGCTGCGGCGCGGCGTCGATGGCCTGTTGCGCGGTGGTCGCCCAGGAGTGCGCCACCAGGATATCGCCGGCCACCATTTGATCGCGAAACTCGGCGTTCAGATAGGCGCGCAGCAGCGGCTTCTGCGCGATGGCTTCGCGCTCCGCGCGGCGCAGGCTGGTATCGTCCGTCGAGTTGTACGAAAGCCGCAGCTTCAGCAGGCACGCGCCCAGCACTTCTTCCGGATCGTCCAGCATGGTCAGCCGGCCTTTGAAGCGCGCGTTCCACAGGTCGGCCCAGGCGGCCGGCGTGGGCGCAGCCGATTGATTGTAGGCGATGCCCGTAGCGCCCCACATGTATGGCACGCAGTATTCCAGGCGCGGGTCCCACGGCGGGGTCTGGAAGCGCGGTTCCAGGTTCGGCAGATTGGGCAGCCGCCCATGATCGAGCCGCGCCAGCAGCCCGTACTGGCGCATGGGCTGAATCCGATTGTGCGTTGGGAACACTACGTCCCAACCGGAGTTGCCGCTCAGCACCTTGGCCAGCATCTCTTCGTTGCTCTCATATGTGGCGTAGCGCACCCGCACGCCGAACTCGGATTCGAAATTGGCGATAGTATCCGGGGCCACGTAGTTCGACCAGTTGTAGACATTCAGCCGCGGCCGCCCGCGCGCGCACCCGGCCAAGCCCGCGACCCCCATCAGAAAGGTGCGCCTGCAGGTGTGGGGCGGGCAATTCTGCCCGCAGCCGGCTTTCAGCCGGCTGCGGCCGCCTAAAAGGCGGCTGCGGCCAAGATTGGCCGCCCCACGGTGCATTCGATTCATGCTTTTTGCACCCGTTCCGAAATCAGCACCAAGGCGCCGAAAAACACCACAATCAAAGCCGAAATCGCGTTGATCACGGGGCTTGCGCCGCGCCGCGCCATGGCGTAAATCACCATCGGCAGCGTTTCGGAATCCACCCCCGCCACCATGCTGGTGATCACGTAGTCGTCGAACGAAACCGTCAGCGCCAGCAGCGCCGCGGCCACGATACCGGGCAGCAGCGCCGGCAACGTCACGTAACGGAACGCCTGCCATTCCGTGGCTCCCAGATCCAGCGCGGCCTCCTCCAGCGCGGGGCTGAACGTCCGCAGGCGCGCCGCAATCACGATCACCACGTAAGCGATCGAAAACGCCACGTGCGCCAGGATCACCGTGTGCAGTCCCAGCCGCCAATGCAGCCATCGGAACGACCATTGAAACAGCGCCAGCAGGGAGATCCCCATCACGATTTCGGGCGTCACGAGTGAAAGGTAAAGCGAGCCGGAAAGCAGCTTCGAGCCGCGTTTCCACAAGCCGTACGCGCACAGCGTGCCCGCCGCGGTGGAAATAATCGTGGCTGTCAACGCGATGATCACGCTGTTCCACGCGCCCTCGCCGAGCTGCTGGTCATGGAAAATCGCGCGATACCAGCGCAGCGAGAACCCCTGCCACACCGTGAAGCGCGACGAATTGAAGCTGAAAACGGCCAGAATCGCGAGCGGCAAATGCAGAAAGAGATACACCGCGGCGGCATAAAAACCCAGCCAGCGCTTCATACCAATCCCTCCCGCTCGCTCCGCAGCATCAGCAGCACCAGCACGCCCACCAGCGCCATCAAACCCACCGAGATGGCCGCGCCGAAAGGCCAGTCCCGCGCCGTGGTGAACTGGTTCTGCACCAGGTTGCCGATCAGCACCGTGCGCCCGCCGCCCAGCAGGTCGGGCGTCAGATAAGCGCCCAGCGCCGGAATGAATACTAGCACGCTTCCCGCCCGGATACCCGGCGCGGAGAGCGGCAGGATCACGTGCAGTAGCGTCGGCCATGGCTTGGCGCCCAGGTCCGCGGCCGCCTCCACCAACGCCGGATCCAGCCGTTCGAGCGTGGCATACACCGGCAAAACCATAAATGGCAGATAACCGTACACCAGCCCCAGCAGCACCGCGCCATCGTTATACAGCAGTGGCAGCGGATCGTGAATTAGGCCGAGATGTTGCAGCGCCGTGTTGATCAATCCGGTGTCGCGCAGCAGGAACAGCCACGCATAGAGCCGCACCAAAAAGCTCGTCCAGAACGGCAGAATCACCAGTTGCAGGTAGATGCTCTTCCGCCCGCCCGCGCGCGAGATGAACAGCGCCAGGGGAAAGCCCAGCAGCAGGCAGATGACCGTGGTCGCGCCCGCCATCCCGAACGACCGCACCACGACGCCCAGGTACAGCGGATCCAACAGCCGCTGGTAATTCTCCAGCGTCCAGGGGAGTCCCAGCCCGCCGTATGCCCCGCGCGTCAACAGGCTGTAAACGACGACGATCGCGAATGGCGCGGCGAACAGCACCGCCATCCAGATCCAGGCGGGCAGCAGAAACCACGCCCGCAGGCGTTCCCAACCGGAGGCAATTTTCATGGCGTCTTCAAGAAAAGATCATCTCGTCGGATGGATTCCAGTAGACATGAATCGCTTCCCCTGTCTGGTACGCGCCCTGCTGGAAGGAATGATTGCGAGGGATCTCGGCGACCGCGTCTTCGCCGCTCTCCAGGCGCGTCAACACATGTACGCAGTTCCCCAGGAAGACCGAGCCGGTCACCGTGGCGGGCTTGAATCGTCCGCCGTTCGAAGGCAGATCGCGGGAGATGCGCGTCACCTCCGGGCGCAAACCGATGCCGCCGATCCAATTCACCGCGCCCAGAAATCCCGCCACGAAACGCGTGCTCGGGCGCAAGTACACGTCTTGCGGCGTGCCCACCTGTTCGATCGCGCCGGCGTTCATCACCGCCAATTGGTCGGACATCGAAAGCGCCTCTTCCTGATCGTGCGTCACCAGCAGGAACGTGATCCCCACGCGGCGCTGCATCTCTTTCAGCTCCAGGCGCATTTGTTTGCGCAGCTTGGGATCTAGCGCCGCCAGCGGTTCGTCCAGCAGCAGCACGTCGGGCTGCAACACCAGCGACCGCGCCAGCGCCACGCGTTGCCGCTCGCCGCCGGAAAGCTGCGCCGGATAGCGCGATTCCTTGCCCGTCAGCCGCACCAGCTCCAGCGCTTCCCGCACCTTTTGTTCGATGCCGGATTGGTTCTTCCGCTTCAGCCCGAAGGCGATGTTCTCCGCGGCGGTCAGATGCGGAAACAGCGCGTAATTCTGAAACACGGTGCTCACGTTGCGCTGGTAGGGCCTCTGCTCGTTGACCACCGCGCCGTCCAGCAGCACCTCGCCGGAAGTCGGCTGCTCGAAGCCGGCGATCAAGCGCAGCGTGGTGGTCTTGCCGCAGCCCGAAGGCCCCAGCAGCGAGTAGAATCCGCCACGCGGAATCTTGAGCGAAATGCCGTCCACGGCGCGCTGGTTCGGGAAAAGCTTCACCAGGTTGCGCAGTTCCAGAATTGACTCCATTTGAGAAGCATGTTACCGCAAACGTAGGATCGAACGATGAACAAGATCACATGGTTCCTGCTGGCCGCGTCGCTGGCCCGAGCCCAAAGCGGCGCAGAGCTCTTCGAAAAAAACTGCGCCGGCTGCCACAAAACCGGGAGTGCGACTCACGCGCCCGCTCCCGAGGCCCTGCGGCAACTGTCGACCGCCCGGATCTTTGAAGCCCTGACTACCGGCAAGATGATCCTGGTAGCCGCCGCGTTGCCGGTCATGCAGCGCATGGCCATCGCGAACTATTTAGGCGCCAAGGCGCCGGAAGAGCTCAGCGGCGGCCGCTGCGCGTCGGCCCCCGCGCCCTTGAAGGACCTGCGCGGCTGGCATGGCTGGAGCGTCGACCTGGAAAACAGCCGGATGCAAAGCGCGGCTGCCGCCGGATTGGACCGCGCCCAGGTCGGCAAGCTGAAACTGAAGTGGGCGTTCGGATTTCCGGGCGCAACTTCGGCGCTCGGACAGCCATCCGCCGCGGGCGGGCGCCTGTTCGTGGGCAGCGCCGGCGGCGCAGTCTACGCGCTAGACCAGCACACCGGGTGCACTTATTGGACCTTCAAAGCGCCCCAGACCGTGCGCACCGCCATCAGCGTGGCGCCGTCCGGCAACGGCGGCTACGCAGTGTATTTTGGAGACGCGCAGTCCACCGCCTACGCCTTGGACGCGGACACCGGCGCCCTGCTCTGGAAGACCCGCGTCGACGAGCACCCGTTCTCGCACATCACCGGCAGTCCCATGCTCTACGAAGGGCGCCTGTATGTCCCCGTTTCAACCGGCGCGGAGGAGTTCGTGGCGGCGGGCGACCCCAAATATCCGTGCTGTACGGCGCGCGGCAGCGTGGTGGCGCTGGATGCGCGAAACGGCGAGCGCATCTGGAAGACCTACACGATTCCCGAGCCGAAGCCCACCCGCGTCAACTCCGCCGGCACCCAAATGATGGGACCATCGGGCGTATCGGTGTGGTCCGCGCCCACTGTCGACGCGCGGCGCAAGGTGATCTACGTGGGCACGGGCAACGAACACTCCGGCCCTGAGACTACTGCCAGCGACGCTGTCCTGGCCCTCGACATGGAATCCGGCAAAGTCCTGTGGTCCAAACAACTCACGCCGGCGGACCACTGGAACGTTGCCTGCGTGCTTCCCGGCCAGGTGAATTGTCCGGAAAAACCGGGCGAGGACACCGACATCGGCGATTCGCCCATCCTGGTCTCGCTCCCCGGCGGCAAGCGGCTGCTGCTGGTGGGAGAAGTCCGGCGTGATGTGGGCGCTCGACCCGGATGCCCAGGGCAACATCGTGTGGCAGAAACGCATCGGCAAGGGCGGAGTTCTGGGTGGCATCATGTGGGGTCCAGCCGCGGACGCGGAGAAAGTTTACGTGCCGCTCTCCGATTTCACCATGCGCGGACCCATAGAAGGCGGCGATCCCAAGGTAGGTGGCGGGCTGTTTGCGCTGCGCATCCCGACCGGCGAGCAAGCCTGGTACGCGCCGCCGGAGGAACCCAAGTGCTTGGGGACGCTCGGATGTACGCCCGCGCAAATGGCGCCCGCCACGCTGATCCCGGGCGTGGTCTTTTCCGGCTCGATGGATGGCCATTTGCGCGCCTACAATACATCGGACGGCGCGGTGATGTGGGACTTCGACACCCTGCGCGATTTCCCGACGGTCAACGGCGTGAGGGCCCAGGGCGGATCGATGAGCGCCAGCGGACCAGTGGTCGCCGGCGGCATGCTGTTTGTGCAATCGGGATACGGCGCGCTGGGCGGCATGCCGGGCAACGTGCTGCTGGCCTTCGCCGCGGAATGAATTCGGAGGGCGGGCAATCCTGCCCGCATCCGCCTTTTCAGGCGGCTCTCGTAATGTGCTGATATAATCCACTGGCAGGCTAAACGGTGGTCACCGCCCCATCCACGAAACCACCTGCCCGCGCGATCGCCGCCCTAATCGCGCTGGCCGCCTTTACTATCTTCATCACCTGGCGTGCCAAGCTGCTCGAAGCCAGTATCACCCGCGCCGACAAGACCGTAGAACTCCTGAACAAGCCGGCGCCGCAGATCACCCTCGTGGGACTTGACGGCCGGCCGGTATCCATTGCCGGCTTCCGCCACCAAAAAGCTCTGGTAGTCACGTTTTGGGCAAGCTGGTGCGGGCCGTGCCGCCTGGAGATGCCCATTCTGCGCGATTTCTACAAGAAGAAGCCGCAAGCCAATACCGATTTTGAAATCCTGGCCATCAGCCTCGACGACGATCGCGAATCCGCCGAAATCGCAGCCACCGAGCTCAAGATGCCGTTCCCCGTCCTGCTGGATAGTGCACACGCGGCTGCGGACGCCTATCAGGTGCAAGCCATCCCTACTCTGATCGTCATCGACAAGGACGGCAAAGTCACATTCGGAAAAGTGGGGTTCGATGCGGCTTTGGAAACACAGTTGAACGCACAATTCGGCATCGCCAATAATTTCCCCATGCAAGGAGCGCCGAATGCGCCCCGCCATTGAATTCCGCGGCGTGACCAAACAGTACGGGAGCGGGTCCGGCGAAGGCGTCACCGCGCTGGCGGATGTCTCGTTTGCAGTGGCGGCCGGCGAGGTCTGCGGTTTCCTGGGGCCGAACGGCGCGGGCAAAACTACCTGCATCAACACCCTGATGGGATTTCTCTTCCCGGATTCCGGCGAGGTGGGCGTGCTCGGCTATCCGCCGGGCGATGTGCGCGCCAAAAGCCAAATCGGCTTCGTTCCGGAGAATTTCGCCTTTCATCCCTTTCTCACCGGACCCAAGCTGCTGCGCCTCCATGCCGTCCTGGCGGGTTTGGATGCGGCCGCGGCTGGCCGCCGCATTCCGGAGTTGTTCGCCCAAGCCCAACTGTGCGGTCACGAAGATCTGCGCATCGGCAAGTATTCACGGGGCATGGTGCAACGCCTGGGCATCGCGCAGGCGCTACTGAACGACCCGCAATTGCTGGTGCTGGATGAGCCCACCTCCGGCCTCGACCCCGCGGGGCGCCGGGATGTCCGCGAGATCCTGCTCGCGCTCAAATCCATGGGCAAGACCGTTTTCCTCAGCTCCCACATCCTGGCGGAGTTGGAACAGTTCGCCGACCGGGTGATCATCATCGATCACGGCCGGCTGATTCGGGAAGGCCCCCTGGCTGAGCTGCTCGACCGCGGCGGACGCGTGGCGATCCTCGTGGACAGCCTGCCCGAAGAGATGGAGAAGCTTCTGGCCGATAGTGGAGCGGCTATCGAGCGTGGCGGGCAGGGCGTGCGCGTTCTGGTCGATCCGGTTTTGAAACGGGAAGCCGTCGAGCGACTGTGGGCCGCCGGATGCGACGTCGTCAGCATGAATCCGGTTCGAAACTCTCTGGAGGATCTGTTCCTCACCTTGGTGAGCGACGCGGAGAAGGCCCGATGAGAATACGCGCCATTGCGTTCCTGACGTTTTCCGGCTTCTTGCGCAACAAGCTGATGATTTTCTTCGTGGCCCTGTTTGCCGTCGTGGTGCTGCTGATGATGACGCCGCTGATGCTGTTCAAGGCGCAGGCCGGCGCGCCGGGGATGCCGCACACCGAGAGTATGGTGCTGGGGCTGATCGGCAGCATCATGTCTCTGCTCAGCGGATTCGGCAGCTTATTGGCCGCCTGGGCCGCGGCCGATGCCGTCTGGAGCGATATCCGCAGCGGGACCATACTGGCAGTGCTGGCGCGGCCCGTCCGCCGCTGGGAGTTTCTGTTGGGCAAGTTTCTGGGCGTGCAGCTCTTGATGGCCGCCTACGTGTTGATGATGCTGGCGCTGAGCTATCTGCTGGCCGCCATCGGGGGCGAGCATATTCACCCCGCGCCCTGGCTGCTGATCGTTTATCCCTTGCTGCGCTACGCGCTTTACAGCGCTCTCGCCATGCTGCTGGCCAGCGTGATGCACCCCATCGTCTCGTTCGCCATCATGCTCGTGATTATGGTATTGGAAACGATCGCGGCGCCTGGCAGCCGGGCCCCTTACCTCCCGGCTTGGTTGAAAGCGGGTCTGTATGCCGTGCTCCCATCTCCGGACCTGCTTTCGGAAACCCGCTTTCTCACCATTACGGAAGCCTCGCTGAAGCGCACGCCGGCGCTGAATCATCTGACCGCGTTGGCTTACGGGTTGGATTGGACTTTGGTGTTCTTCCTTTTGGCCGCCTGGCTGTTCAGCCGGCGCAGTCTCGTGCGGGATTAGATCCCCGCCTTCGATTCTGAGCCTCTGCTACCATTTTCTTATGGGGGCTGTGCCCGCCGCTTTTGGCCGCTGGACGCGCCGCGCTTTTCTGGTTTCCGGCCTGGCGCCCTGGGTGTTGGCCGAGCAGAAGGGTGCTCTGCTCCCGTCCGCCTGGCATCGCTACTCCGACCCGGCCACCGAATTCGAAGTGCTGCGGCTCACCGACCCCGCGCACTCCTGCCGGCTTCCGGCCTACTACAACCGGACGCTCGCGCGTCGCGGTGGATTCCTGCTCTACTCGAGCGACGATACGGGTACCCCGCAAGCCTACCGCATGGATTTGCATAGCGGCGAGTCGCGCCGGTTGACGCAAGCCGCGCAACTGGATGCTTCCTCCATCGCGATGCTGCCGGACGAGCGCAGCATGTGCTATTGCGACGGTCGTGCGCTCTATCACATGACGTTGGGCAATCTGCGCACGCGCCAAATCTATGAGGTAGCCGGGGGCTGGGAGCGCTGCCCTGGAGCAAGCGTTGCCGACGATGGCACGGCGCTGATCGGCGAAAGCCAGGCTGGCGCATCCCGCTTGCTGGTTATTGGACTGCAGAAAGGCGGGACGCGCACCGTCACCGCAGCGCCCTTCGTACTGTCGCACCCGCAGGCGCGGCCCAAGCGTGCGCAGATCCTCTATCGCCAGGCGGACGAGGCGCTCTGGCTGGTCAACTCGGACGGTACCCAGAACCGCAAATTGCCGCTGGCCGGCGGGCGTATCGGTCCGGCGCGCTGGTCGCCTGACGGCCGCACCGTTTTGTATCTGAATTTCCCGGAAGATCCTACGCAATTGCACGCCATCCGCGAGTGCTCGCCGGACCAGAACACCGACAAGCTGGTTGCGCGCACCAGCCAGTTCGCGCACTTCGGATGCAACACCAATACATCCGTCTTCGTGGGCGCCAGCCAGAACCGCGCCGCGCCATATATTCTGATTCTGCTGCGGCTGACCCGGCGCGAACTCTCGCTGTGCGAGCACCGCGCCAGCAATCCGGCCATGGTCGCGCCGATCTTTTCCGCCGACAGCCAGCAAATCTTCTTTGAGAGCGATCGGGATGGCAAGCCTGCCATCTACAAGATTCACGTGTCGCAGCTTGTGGAAGAAACCGAGCCGGAAACGTAGCAGCGGGGCGGGCACCGTCAGAACACTCGCGGCAATAGCGCCCCCGGAGCGCTGCCCAGATCCCCCGACCAACGCGCCATATCCATCTCCAACCGCCGTCCGTCGCTGCGCACCGTGACCAACCCGTCCAGGTCGGTGCGCAACACACACGCCTGCCGCTCTTCGTAGCGCTGCAGCACATCGGGGTGCGGATGCCCGTAGGAGTTCTCAAACCCGGCGGACATCACCGCGAATGCCGGCCGCAGCAGATTCAGAAACGCGGCCGTGCTGGACGTTTTGCTGCCGTGGTGCGGCACCTTGAGCACGTCCGTCTTGCGCAACAAACCCTCAGCGACCAACTCGGCTTCGACTTGCCGTTCGATATCGCCGCTCAACAGGAACGAATGCCGCCCGAACGTGACGCGGAAGGCCAAAGAGTCGTTGTTGTGCGGCGTCTCTTTGGCCACATAGTCCACCGCGGGCGCCAGCACCTCCAACTCCGCGCCGCCGTAGCGGAATCGCTGGCCGCGATGCAGCGGCACGATGCGCACGCCATCCTTCCGGGCCCGTTCCCGCAGGGCGCACCACGCCGGGTTCTCCGAATTCGCGCCGGTCCATAGCTCCCCGGCGTGGAAGTTTTCGAGCAGCGCCGGCAGCCCGCCGATGTGATCGGCATGCGCGTGCGTACACACCATCACGTTGATGCGACCGATCAAACGGTCCCACAGGTAGGGAGAAACCACGTCTTCGCCGATGTCCATCTGCGCCGGCGCGCGCCGCCCGAAGGTGGGGATGCCGCCGCCATCCACCAGCATCAGCTTGCCATCCGGGAACGTGAGCAAGATACTGTCGCCCTGTCCCACATCCACCACCGTCATCTCCAGAGTGTTTCGCGCGATCTCGGGTGCGAAGGGATGCCCAAGCAGCAACGCCAGCAACCCCGCCAGCGCGCCGCCGGCGGCCGTAAACCACAAGCGGCCCGCACGGCTGGCCACGGCGGCCGCAATCAGCCCGGCGCCGATGGCGATCCCCAGCCACAACGGCGGATCCGGAATGCGCCAGTTCGGTTCGACGTGCATGTGCCAGTTGACCGCCTCGTGGGACGCCGCCAGCAGCCATCCCGCGACTTTCGCCACCCAAGCCCAGCCGGTGAAAATGGCGATGAAGCCCACCGGAATCACGGCGCACATCAGCGGCACCACGATGGTATTGGCGGACACGCCCGAAAATCCGATGCGATGAAAGTACACCACCATCGGCAGCGCCAGCCCCAGTTGTACGATGGCCGAGACCAGCGCAAGCTGGAATGCGTAAAGCAGCACGCGCGCGGGAACGCCGATGGCCAGACAACTGGCGCGCTCCGGCAGCTTGGTCCAAAGCCGCACGGTTTCGGCCAGCAGCCGCATTTCCACGCGGAACTGGGCGGCCGGCGGCGCCAGGTGCAGATCGCGCCCGGTATCCGGCAGGTCCGCCAGCGCGCGGGCGCGCGAGTAAGCGGTGTGCTCCAATGCCGGCGTGGCAAACGCGCCGATGAAACCCACCGCCAGAAACGTGAGCTGAAAGCTGGCCTCGAACATCTGCTCGGGATCGAGCACCAGGAAGCCGATGGCCACCGCGGCCAAAATATTCAAAATGCGCCGTTGCCGCGCGAAGTAGCTGGCGATGGCGAACAGCGTGAAACCCGCTGCGCAGCGCACGCAGGGCGATCCCCATCCGGTCACCAGCGCATATAGCCACAGCAACGCGGAGGTGACGAACAGGGCAGCCTCGCGCCGCACGAAACAGAGGCGCAGCACCAGCATCAGGAACGCGGCCAGCACCACTGTGTGGGTGCCCGAAATTACCAGCGCATGGTAGGTGCCCGTGTTGCGGAACTGCTCCGTCCAGACGCGCTGCACCTGGTAGGTCTCGCCGATCATGACCGCCTGCATCATGCCGGTTTCGTACGGCTTGCCTTTGTAGAGCTGAGCGAGGCGATCGAGGGCCATCGTGCGCAGGCCCATGATGGCGGCCTCGAAGCGCGATCCGCACTGGCCGGGCAATACGGTAACCTGGGCGCCGGAACTCATGGAAGCGGTCCAATAGATGTCGCGGCGCGCCAGATAGCGCGCGTAGTCGAACGCGCCGGGATTGCCGAAATTGCGCGGCCGGCGCACGCGCGCCTCGAACTCCACGCGCTGGCCGTAGCGTAACGCCGGCGGCGCTTGGCCTTCGCGCGCATACGCGGTAACCTGCACGCGCGCACCCGGCTCCAGCGCCACCACGAAGCGCTCACGGTCGCCCGAGAGGGCGGGCGGCTGGACTACGCAGCCGCTCAGCATCACGGGATCGCGCCCCTCCGCATCCAGCTCCGGACGGGGACCCGGGCGATGCGCGAGATCGACCAGCACACCCGCGAACGCGAGTCCCAGCAGGCAGCATGTCCCGGCCAGCACGCGCGCCCTCCGCCAGAGCGCGATGGCGCCCAGAATTGCGAATGCCGCGATGACAATGAACAGCTCGCGAATGTCGAACAAGACTAATCGCGAGACCAGGATGCCCGTGGCGATAGCGGCTAGAGGCGGGATCAGCGGGTCTTGCATGGGCCGGCTACCGGTGGTTCGGCGATGAAGCCGATTCGCTGCTTGCGCCGGCTGGTGGACTTCAGACTCTTGAATCCCCTCATGACCTTCTTTTCGAAGGTCTGAATATCCTTAACCACAATTGTGAGGACTGCCGCATGGTCCTTCTGAGTCGTCTCCAACCGCTCCATCTTGCGCGCCAACTCCCGATGGGTGGCTATTACCTGGCGCAGTCTCACGAAGGCGCGCACGATCGGGATATTCATCTGTACCGCGCGTTCGCTATTGAGCACCGACGAGAGCATGGCCACGCCGTGTTCAGTAAACGCATAGGGCAGGGTGCGGCGTCCACCGCGGCCCTCCTTTGAGGTGCCATTTTGGCACCTCAAAGATTCGGCTTCATCGTCCGTGAGCTGAAACATGAAGTCGCCGGGAAAGCGGGCGAGGTTGCGCTTCACCGCCCTATTGAGGGCTTTGGTTTCGACATGATATAGTCCGGCCAAGTCGGAATCGAGCATGACCTTCTGGGATCGGAAGATGTGGATTCTTCGGCCGATGAGTTCCGCTTCCGGGAGGCGTTCGGAGCGGGTGATGATGCGCCTGTTTCCGGCAATGGCAGCCGCGGGCGCGGGTTGTGAATTTCGCATGGGCCAGCATGTTAGTGGCCCGGCCGGCCCGGATTTCTCAGTTCCGTTCGTTCTTTGCGGAATTATTTGTTCTGCAACGACCCTTCAGTCAGGTCCAGCCGCACCTTCCACGCATCGTGTTCCGCGACCGGCCCGGAATCGGTGAAGTTCATCAATTGATCGTCGCCGGCGGCATACGCGGGCCAGTGCGGACGCCCTTCGCCATCCGGATTGCCGGTCTTGGCGAACGCCACCCAGTAAGCCAGGGCGGCCTTGGCGGTGGCCTCGTCCGCGGGCGTCAGATCCTTGGTATAGCGGGCGGCGACGGTATCGAAGACAAACGGAATCTCGGTCGCATGCGGCGCGCCCTTCCACTGCTTGCGCATGGACTCCGCCACATAGGAGAAGCGATACTCATACGCGCGCTGGCCCGTGGCGGCGACCGTCCGCACCACGAATCGGGCCGGCTCGATCATCATCCGATCCGCCGCCACCAGCATTCCGACTTTGCGGAACTCGCCCGAATGCTCCGGGTCGTAGGCGGCCTCCGCCTTTTCTTTGTTTCCGCTGAACGGAGCCAATAACTCGTCCATGCTCTTGGCAAAAGAGAATCCGATGTCGCTGCTGTTGGCGCCTGCGATCACGGGAATCTTCATGGCGTGGCCGGCGAGCAGTGCCTGCTCGGACGTCTCCGCCACGATCTTGCCGTCGATCATCGGACCGGCATACGTCGGGTTCCCCATGCTCGCCATGTTCAGGCCATCGCAGACGCGCTCGGCGGGCAACTCGCGCAACGCGGCCAGCGCGGCGGCGTCTTCGCCCTTGACGCCGGCCTTCTTGGCGAAGGCGATGCCCACCGCTTCGCCCGACGGCAGATTTGGGCCGGATTCGCTGACGCGGCGCATCGGCCCAATGCCGCTTCGCCCGCCGCCCGATTCGATGATGGCTTTGTGGAAGAGCCCGCGCGCCAGCGGCGTGGTCATCATGGTGAGCACCGACATGCCACCCGCGGATTCGCCGAACAGAGTCACGTTGCCCGGATCGCCGCCGAACTTCGCGATGTTCTTCCGCACCCACTTCAACGCCGCGATCTGATCGAGGAAACAATAGTTTCCAAGCAAGGCGTTGGGATCTTCCTTGGTCAGCGCCGGAAACGCGAAGAATCCGAAGCGCCCCACGCGATAGTTGAAGCTGACAAACACCACGCCGCTCTCGGCGAAGTGCGTTCCATCGTAGACCGCCGGCGAACTTCCGCCATTCACGAAGCCGCCGCCATAGATCCACACCATGACGGGCAGCCTGCCGGACGGCCGCTGCACGGGCGCCCACACGTTGAGGTACAGGCAATCCTCGGCGGGCTTGGTACCGAGCGGCGCGGCGTCGCTTGGGAACGGAAGCTGCATGCAATCGGATGCATAATCGGCGGCTGACCGCACGTCTTTCCAGCGTACCGCGGGCTGCGGCGCGCGCCACCGATTCCGGCCGATGGGAGGCGCGGCGTAGGGAACTCCTTTGAACGCGACTACGCCGCCCGCGATCATCCCCTTCAGTGCGCCGCTTTCGATGCGCACCTCGTCAACCGTTGCCGCGGCCGCACTGCCGACGATGCCGCAGGCGATGGCCGCGTATAGAATGATGTTGTGAATTCGAGTCATGTGTGTGTCAGTCCATGTGAATAGAGCCGCGCAGGGGTAGGTCGCGCGACGAGCCGCCGGCGTGAATGATATACTCGCCCGGAGCCAGTTCCCAGGCGCCCTTATCCGCGTTGAAGATCGAAAGATAAAATGGATCTAGGTCCAGCGTTACGGCCTTCGATTCGCCGGGCGCGAGCCGCACTTTCTCCCACGCTACCAGGCCCAGAGAAAGGCCGACATTTCTCAGGCTTTTGAAATTCCGCGTGCGCAGTCGCGTAATCATAAGGACACCGAAACTATGATACCCCGCTCAGCCCCGCCCCGTCGTTTCGCGACAAGATCGCCTCCAGCATCTCCGGAATCTCGAACACCGCGCGATTCGATTGCGCAGCGGCGTTGGCGCGCACGCGGGTGTACGTGGCTGGCTCCAGCAGTTCATCCACAGCAGCGGCGATCCCGCGGAAATTGCGCAACACCATCCCGACGTCCTGCTCCCGCACCCACTCGCAGTTGTAGCGCTCCTGCGGCAGGTTCCAGGCGTTGCGCTCCACGATCACCGGCAGCTTCATGGCGATGGCCTCGCTGATGCTGCCCGGCCCCGGCTTGCCGATGAAGAAGTCCGAGAGATGCATGTAATAGGGCACCTCGCGGGTGAAGCCTTCCACAAACATCGGAATGCGCGAGGGCATGGCGCGCAGCGTAGCCGCCAGCTTCTGGTTGCGGCCGCAGATCAGGATCAATTGCAACGGCCGCGCCGCGGCTTCCAGGCTGCGCGCGATTTCGAGCATCACCGCGGAACCTTCACCGCCGAATAATACCAAGCCAGTGGGCCATTGCGGGTCGAGCCCCAGGCGTTGCCGTTCGGCGCCGCGGTCCGCGTCAATCGGCTCGTAGAAGCGCGGGTTCAGGATCATGCCCGACGCGCGAAAGATGCTGCCCGTCTGGTGTCCTAATTGGCGCGCCTGCGCGACGGCGCGATCCGAGCCGCAAATCAGATACTGCCGCTGGCGCTCGATCCAGAAATGGGGCGGATAGTCGGCGATATCCGTGAGGATGGTCACCAACGGCGTGCCCGGCAGCGCGGCTTCCAGGCTCAGCTTCAGGGCCCGGTTGAAATTCGGGATTAGCGACACCACCATATCCGGCTGGCCGGCGCGCCAGAAATCGCGTAACATCCGGACCAGCGCGGGCTGAAACAAACGAATGACAACGTGTAGTCCCTTCAAGAGTTCACCGGAGCCCAGCGTCCAACCTTTCTTAAGCAGAAGGTTGTAATAATCCTGCAAACGGATACCCGTGATCCGCCGAAAGATATCCAGATTATCGAGCTGTTCCTGAAGGTTAACCATGCGGATTTCCCAAGGCCGGCCTTGTTGCGCAATCACCTGCTGCAAAGCCATAGCCGCGCTGCGATGTCCTCCGCCCGCATCGAAATAGATGAAATCGAGCTTTTTCATACCGTTTTCAAGCCATCGAGCTTATGCATACCTCTGATTTCACCAAGCTTTCAAGTAAATGTCATGTTCTTGTAGGATTATGGGACTATAAGTTAAGGTGGCATGGTGTTAGAGTTCATCACAGCGCGCGACTACAGCCTGATGCACCGCGTGCATCGCTGGCCGGCGCCGCGCTGGATCCGCGTGTGGATGATCTGCGCTACGCGCGGCGGCGATGGCTGGCTGTGGTATGCCATGGGCCTCGTCATCTTGCTCTTCGGAGGTCCCACGCGCTTCGCGGCGGTGGGCACGGCGGCTATCGCGGCGGCCATGGGAATCGCAGTGTTCCTTTTTCTGAAGGAACGCACCAACCGCAAACGCCCCTGCGCCATTGAGCCGCACTGTTGGGCCAAACTTTTGCCTCCCGACCGCTTCTCATTCCCCTCCGGCCATACGATCACTGCCTTTGCGGTGGCGCTCTCGCTTGCGGCTTTCTATCCGGACCTGCTGCCCGGATTGTTGTTCTGCGCCGCCAGCATCGCGCTCTCGCGCATTCTGCTGGGGATGCATTTCTTGAGTGACGTGGTGGCGGGCGCGCTGATTGGCTCAGGCCTGGCGTATGGCGCCGTGTGGCTCGCGCGCTAGATCCGAACCTGCATCCGGGGGCGTATACTAAACATCAGCATGAATATGGCCGGCATCCGCAATATCTGCCTGATCCCCGTCTTCGCCGCCGTGGCGCTGGCTGCGCCGCCGCCCGCTCCCAGCATGGACCTGCGGTTCGACCGCCTGGCGAGCGCCTTGACGCTGCTCAGCGACAGCGACCACAAGATCGTGGATGAAGCCGTCCAACTGATCCGTGAAGGCGAGCATGTGGGCGCCCTGGCGCGGCTCTCCACGCTCACGCATTCGAATCCCAGCAACTCCTCCCTGCGCATTCTGATGGCCTACGCGCAGCTTCAACTGGGTAACCTGACCGGCGCGTTGGATGAGGCCAAGAAAGCGCACGAAGCGCCCAACGGAAACAGTTACCGGTGTTACTTCCTGGCCAAGATCGCGTTCCTGACGGGCGATACGGTCACCTGCCGGCGGGAGCTGAACCACGCCAAGAACGCGGGCGACATGCCGGAAGACGTCCGGCAGTTGCAGAACGATCTCAAGAAGTCCAAAACCAAGAGCTAAGTACAATCCTGTTACAATCGCCCTATGTTTAGAGGATTGGAGCATACGGCCATCGCCTCGCCCGACCCGCGCACACTGGCCGAGTGGTACGCCGCGCATCTGGATTTCGTCATCAACTACGAATACGCCGGCAACTACTTCGTGCGCGCGGCGAATGGCACCATGCTGGAGATCATTCCCGGTAAAGGCTCGCTGACGCCGCCGCAGTTCGACGACCCCGGCATCCGCCACCTGGCCATCGACGTGGACGATTTCGACGCCGCGCATGAGCGCCTGAAGACCGCCGGCGTGCGTTTCCTGAGCGAGCCGATGAACAGACAAGGAAACCGGCTTTTGTTTTTTGCGGATCGCGACGGCAACATCCTGCATCTGATTCAAAGGGAAAGGCCCCTGCCGTAAACCTGTGCCGAGCCGGGTCTTCAAGGCTTTCCATTACCGCGAATTCCGTCTGCTTTGGTTTGGCGCCTGCACTTCGTCGATCGGCACCTGGATGCAGATCGTGGCGCAGAGCTGGCTGGTCTTTTCGATCTCCAAGTCGGCCTTCATGCTCGGCGTGGACGGCTTCCTGGGGCAAATTCCCATCGTGCTGTTTTCGCTGATCGGCGGCGTGATCGCCGACCGCATCGACCGCAGACGCGTGCTGCTGGGATCGCAATACGTGCAGATGACTTCCGCGTTCCTGCTGACCTTGCTGATTGCGTTCAAGGTGGTGAAGGTCTGGCACATCCTGAGCCTGTCTTTTGTAGTGGGCTGCGCGCAGTCCTTCGGCGGTCCGGCGTATTCCGCGCTGGTGCCCATGCTGGTCGAAAAAGAAGACCTGCCCAACGCCATCGCGCTCAATTCCATCCAGTTCAACCTGGCGCGCGTGATCGGCCCTGTGCTGGGAGGCTTGGCGCTCACCGGGCTGGGCGCGGCCTGGTGCTTCGGACTCAACGGCCTGTCGTTCGTGGCGGTGATTATCTCGCTGCTCCTGCTGACGGTGACGTTCGCGCCGCCCAAGACCAACGAATCCATATTGACAGGCGTCAAGCAGGGCATCGGATTCGTGCGCAAGCAAGGCGCCATGGTGGGACTGATCGCGCTGGCGTTTTGCATGACCGCGCTGGCCATACCGGTCCTCACTTTTCTGCCGGTCTTCGCCAAGGACGTGTTCCACCGCGGACCTACGACCTTCACGATCCTGCTCTCATGCTCGGGCGTGGGGTCGGTGGCGGGCGCCCTGATCGTGGCGGCCCTCGGCAACGTCAAGAACAAAGGGCAGATTGCGCTGCTGACGCTGCTGCTGCTCGGCGGCGCTATTGCCGGGTTCGCCATTTCCAAGTCGATTGTGTTGAGCGGCGCGCTCCTCGTCGTTTCGGGCGCGGCGATGATGGGCGTGTTCTCCATGGTCAGCTCGCTGGTGCAACTCATCACCCCCAACGAAATGCGCGGGCGGGTGATGAGCGTGTATAACCTGGCTTTCCGCGGCGGCATGCCGTTGGGCAGCCTGGCGACCGGGTGGCTGGTGCCGATCTTCACCGCGCCGCACGTGTTGGCGGTGAATGGCTTGCTGTTGGTCGTCGTGGGCGGCTATTTTCTGCTGCTGCAGCGGCGGGTGGCCGCGCTGTGAGGCGTTAGATGGATGGCCGCTGGCTGGCGGATATTGCAGCCCTGCCGGGCCTGTCCGCCTATGGCCCCACCAGAGAACTGGCGACGGCGGCGGTGCAGGCCTTGGCGCTACGACTGATTGCGGACCGATTGGAGCACGGCGAAGCTGGCCCGGCCCGATGAACGTGTCCTTCATTGCCGCCTAAGAATCCATTCCAGAGTTGGCCCTCAACCAAGGCGAAGCAAGCGCTGGCCGTGCTGCTGCGAATTGGCTGGACAATCAAGCCTCAGGGCGGCACGTTCCATCGCATCCTGGCGCGCTCAGGGTGGCCTGACGTGTTGTTCGCTTACGATGAAAGGGTCACGCTCGGCCCGACCGCTATGAAGGTTTTGGCAAAGAAGGCCGGGCTCGCGCCCAAGGATCTGTAACAGAAATCGGCGCGGATACGGCTCGGGTTGGATTCTCTCGACGACTCGAATCCTGCAAGTTCCGTAAAACGAATCCGTGTGCGTGCTTACCGCGTGGACGGCTCCGCTTGCAGTTGAGCCAGCCGGTACCCGATGGCGCTCAGGCTGCCTTGCACGCGCACGATATTCACGTTGGCGCTGCCATAAGGAGCGATGCCCTGGTACAACTCCAGCGCGCGCCGATAGTCGTCGGCGGCTTTCCCGATCTGGTCCTTCTCCTGCGGCAGACCGCGCACATCGCGCGAGTACCACCATAGCCGGTCGCCGCGGTCGCGGTAGCCGTCGGCCAGTTGCGCCTTTTCGCGGCTGCCCAGCTTATACCCGCGGCGCTCGGCCTCTTGCAATGCGGCATAAGCCTTGTCGATATCTTTCAAGCCGTAGACATAGACCCGCGCCAGTCCCAATTGCGGATCGGGCGAGCGGGGCAGCGCCTGCTGCGCCTCTTCGAACTTCTGCACGGCTTCGTTCAGCAGCGCCGCGTTGTGATGGCTGCGGCCGTTGATGCAATCGATCTGCCCTTCGCAAAGCCGCAACTCGCCGCGCACGGTCTCGTCGCCCGGATCGATCTCCAGCGCCCTGGCCAGGTAGTTTCGGGCGCGCTCCCAATCCTTTTCGTAAACCGGCTGCGTGTCGCTATCGCGATACGTCCCGATCACCCGGTCCGCCGCTGCCACCAGCTTCTTCTTCACCGAACGGCGCGGCGCAAACAACGCCAGCGACTGCGCGTTGCCTTTCGAGATGTCCGCCCATCGGCTCCAAATCGCCTCCGGATCGGTCAGTACTTCTGCGTGAATATCCCGGTCCAGATCTTGTCCATGCCGCCAGAGGACCACGCCCGACGCCACCGCATATACAATGTAGGCCAACGCCAGCCCGGCCAGCATCGTCAGGACGCGCCTCCCCCGATACCCCAAGCGACTGGCGGGTTTGGCGGCGCGGGGACCCGGTGCGCCTGTCCCGAACTTGATCGGCTTCGTCGTACGGCGGGTGCTGTCGTCCACGCCCGGCGCGGAACGGAATGTGCGGCGCGTGGCATTGGCGTCTTCCTCGGCTTCCGCGCTTACCGGCGCGCCGGCGCGAAACGCCACCAGGTCCGCTCCCATCTCGGCGGCCGACTGATAGCGCCGTTCCGGTTCGGGATCCATGCTCTTCAGCAGGATGCGGCGCAGCGCTTGCGGACAGGGGTCCGGCGCGGGCGGCGCTGGAATGCGCGAGCGAATCATGCGCTCCAGCCGCTCGGTCGATTCCGCCTGGTAGGGCTGCGATCCGGTTGCCAGTTCATACAACAGCACGCCCAGCGACCAGAGGTCCGACATGGAATTCACATCGCCCGAATCCAGCCGCTCGGGCGAAGCGTAGGGCACGCTGCCGAACTCGTTGCGCGTCAGCTTGCGCGAAAGCGACAGCGCCTTGGCGATGCCGAAATCCAGCACGCGCACGCGGTTTTCGTTGTCGATGCGGATGTTCTTCGGCTTGATATCGCCATGTACGATGCCCCGGCACTCCTTGCCGTCGATAGTGACTTCCAGCGTATGCGCGTGTTCCAGCGTCTGGCAGATGGCCAGCGCGATATCCACCGCATCGTCGGCGGATGCCGGTCCGCCGCGCATCAGGTCGGAAAGGTCTTGCCCCTCGACGTATTCCATGGCCACCACGAAGTAGCCATCCATGTCGCCCGTGTCGAAAATCCGCACTACGCGCGCGTCGATTTCCGCGAGCTTCGCCTGCAACTGGGAGCCGCGCCGTTCGGCTTCTATGGTTTCGCGCGAGTCGGCATCCGGTCCCTGCTCGATCACCTTCAGCGCCACCGTGCGCTGGTGTTCGGCATCCTGCGCCAGGTATACGTCCGCCATGCCGCCGCGTCCCAGCTTGCGCAGGATTTCGTATTTGCCCACTTTGCGCCTCTCGGGGATCACCATTAGTGCGGCGCTCCTCCGCGATTACGGGCAGGCGGCTTGGCCGGCAGGAAAAAGTTGAATTTCGTAATCGGGTCTTTGTCCATGCCTTCCGGTATGCGCACCGGCTCGCCGCCGTTGTCTCCAAAAGTGTTGCCTTCGAGCACAGGATGCGCGGGCGATTCCACGATCACGCCAGGCCCCGGAGGCGTCCGATCGTTACGCGCGCGGCGGCCATTGCGCAGGATGGCATTGTACAAAATCCATGGCGCGGATTCGCCCGATATCCGGATGCCGGCATCGCGGCAATCCTGGATCGAGTTGGCCCGCAGCACCGCCGTGGACTTTCCGCGGATCTCTACGCCTGTGGCCGCGCCCACGATCTCGGTGTCCTGTAATTCCAGGTCGGAATCCGAGATGACCACCGCGGAAGCCAGCGGCGCTTGCTCACTCGCCCGGATCGCGAAACGCAAAACGCGCGCGCCGTGGACGCCCTCCGCCACGATGGCCACGGCCGGCCCGGTTTCGATGGAGGCGGCGCGCAGGATCGGCACATCGGACATGCGGCCCCTCAAGGTGACCCCGTCTTTGAGCCGAAGCTGCTCGGGATATTCACCGGCTGAGACTTCCACCGTATCGCCTGAACGGGCCTTCGCCAGCGCCTCGCCGATACTGGCGAAGCCGCCGGTTCCTACCCTCAGCGTCTGCGCGGGCGTGACCGCGGGCTGCCGATCCGTCATGCCAAAATAACGCAGCGCGGCAAAGATCAGCGCCGCGCACGCCACGCCATAGACGAACATCGCCGGCTTTCCGGCGAATACACTCCGTGCCGGCGGAGCCATTCCCGGCGACGCTTCCCGCGCCGCGGCGAACTGCTCGCCCTCCACCACCAGGATGCTGACGTTGTCCTTGCCGCCGGCGCGATTGGCCGCCTCGATCAGCTCGTGCACCGCGCCGCCGGGGTGTCCGGCGTTGGCCAGCACCGTACGCCGGATTTCGGACGAAGTCACCTGATCGCTCAATCCATCGCTGCACAGCAACAGCGCGCTATCCGGCTCGAACGGGATGCTCAGCAGTTCGATGAAATCGGGATCGTCCGGCGCGTGCTCCTGCGATCCCACATCGCGGTAAACCTCATTGCGGCGCGGGTGCCGCATGGCTTCCGCCTCGGAGATCTCGCGGCGGTCTTCGCGCTCGCCCACCGGCGAATGATCGTGCGTGATCTTGCGGATCTCTCCGCGCCGGATCTGGTACAAGCGCGAATCGCCGACGTGGCCGATGACGGCGCGGCCGTTTTCGGTCACCGCCACCGTCATCACGCAAGCCATTCCGTGCCACTCGGGGTTGCCGGCGGCCGCCTGCAGGATCTCGTTGTTGGCCACCGTGATGGCCTCGCGGATACGTTCTTCGGCCGTGCCGGTCTGGCGCTCCAGCCGCGCGCGCACGCGGTTGATGGCGATGTCCGCGGCCTTTTCGCCCGCGGCTTGCCCGCCGATGCCATCGATCACCAGGAAGATGCCGCGGTCCGGGTCCAGGTATACGCGGTCTTCGTTGTTCTGCCGCACCACGCCCACGTGGCTCTCGCCCGCGCATCGGAGTTTGGTCTTGACGGGCATCTCAGCGGCCGCCGCGATCGGCCGCCGCCTGGAAGTTCAGAAAGACGACGTCCGCCAAGCCGATGCGCGCCGTCGCGGGCAGCTTCACTTCCACGTTCTTGTCGCGCTTCTCGCCATCCACGTATTCGACGCTGGTGGGAATCGGCTCGCCGTTGACGCTGGTTCCCAGCCGGCTCAGATCCTTGATGAAGAACTCTCCGGATTCCGCGTCGCGGCGCAGGCGCACGTGTTCACGGGAGACGTCCGGCAGCGTGGTCAGCTTCAGGTCGGTCCAGTAGTCCCGGCCGCCGCGCCCGATCACGATCTGATTCTTGGCCATGCGGTAAGTCTGCCGCCCGGCCTGGTCTTCATATTCGATGGTGGCGTGGGCTTCCATCTCTTGGGTGGCGGGCAGTTGTTCATCGTACTTTTGCGAGGCGGTCAGCTCGCCGGCCATGCGGCGCGTGTTGATGCGCTTGGTCATGCTGCCGGCGCCGTATTCCGGCTTGGCGGGCAGCGCCAGTTCGGAGTAGATGACGATATCGCCTGGGTCTACGTCATCTTCGGTGTTCTCGAAGAACTCGACGCGCCAGCCGCCCTCGGGCGCAACCACCTTGGAGGCGGGCTTGCGCGCCAGCTTCAGCCGTTCGCCCAGCGACGCGCGATTCAGCTCAGCCATCTCGGCGTCCAGCGCCTGGCGGGTCTCCTCCTGCATCCGCGGAAAGATGCCGCGCAGCCGCTCGAAATCCTCGGGATGCAAGTAGACGTGGTAGATGGCCGGCGGCAGGGTGGTGTAGTGCAGCGGTTCCAGGCCTTCGCGCATGTTCCGAACGACTTCCAGGATGATATCCCGCGCGGTGGCGGGGCGGCGGACTGCCGGAGTGCTCATGATTTGGCGTGCGGAGCCGTGCGGCCCCTCACTAGATTTTAGCGCGGCTTGGAAATTCCTGGAGGCGCAGGCGCTTTCGCCTGGTGTGCACGCGTTTACCGAACCGGGTCCTGAAACAAGTAATGATAGATCACATCGGCGGCAATCCGAACCTCACGGTCGAATTCCCGCCGCGAAAGGCTTGCGCCGCGCCCAAGCAACGACCAGAAGTGCCGGTCCATCATGCGGGCGAAGGCGGGCAGATCGCGATCCGGGCGCGCGTTCGGATACTGTTGCAGCAACCGGAAGACCCCCAGCACGCGCGCATTCGTCCAGGTCTCGATGGCCATCTGCATTTGGCCCAGCCCGGCATCCGTGAGGGCAGCCTCCTGCCAGGCGCGCACCACGCCGTAATATTCCAGATCGGCGCGAAACACGGCGGCCAGGAATCTGCGCAGGCCGCCACGTGCGTCACTGCCGGCGGCGCCGCCCGTGGGTCGCAGGTCCAGATCGCCCAAACGCGCCAGCAACTCGTTCATCAGGACTATCAGAAGCTGCCCCTTCGAGCGGAAGTAGGTATAGAAGGCCCCGGCGGCCGTATCGGCCCGGGAGGCGATCGATTGGATGGATGTCGCGTGGTAACCCTGCTCGGCAAATAGGTTTCGGGCCGCCTCCAGGAGCTTCCTCCGCGCGGCGATGCTGCGCGCCTGCTGGGGCGGGGCGAGCAGATCCTCATCGCCCGCGAGAACCGGCGGCCCCGATCCCGGCATTAGCGCCCGCGCCACGCGCCCGCGATTGCGCCGCCGCAAAAGATCAGCATCCATCCGCCGAACACACCTGCGGCGCCCGGGTCGAGGTTGGGAAACACAGTGGTGAAAAAGGCGCAAGAAAACGGGTCCAGGGTCAGGGTCGGAAGGATTAAGAGCGAGGCCCCCTTGAGTTGCTCACAGAGATCGCTTTGCCAGCCGAGCCTTCGGCAAATGCGCGGGACCAGGAGCGCCATCGATAAGAAGCTGGCCAGGTACAGAATCACGGTCGGAAGGGCGCGGCCGGGCCGCAGAAGAGAATGTCCCGCCAGCCGGATGGCGGCCGTGCCTGCCGTCCAGATCAGGAAGCCGGTTGCCAAGGTACGAAGCCGCATAATATGAACCCGAATTCAGATTCGCATATGTGACAAGCGCCTGTCAAGCCGCAAATTCGTAGCCCTCGTGCGTGCCGCCCGCTATCGGGTGCTTCGCCCGATTAAAACGCGCCCACCGATGCGATGCCCGCCGACCGCAGGCTGACGGCCATTCTCTCCAGCGCGATCTTGTGGATCTGCGATACGCGGCTTTCATTCACCCCCAGCACCTCGCCAATCTCCTTCATCGTCATCTCGTTGGTGTAATAAAGGAACACGACTTTCTGGTAGCGTTCCGGCAGGCATTTCATGGCCCCCGCCAAGACGGAGCGCAATTGCCGCCGGGCGCAGATGCGGTCCGGCCGCGAATCCGGCGCGGCGGGGAATTCGATGGGTGCGCTGTTTTCCGGGTCCGGCCGCAAGGATGAAGCCGATACCAGTCCGAGATTCTTCAGCTCCAGCGCCACCCTGCGCCAGCGGACGAGTCCCAGCCCCAGGGTCTCGGCGATTTCCGCCTCGGTCGGCGTGCGCCCCAGCCGGGTCATCAGTTCGTGAGTCACCGCATCCAGTTGCTTCTGCCGCTTGCGGAGGTCGCGCGAAGCCCAGTCGAGCTGCCGCAGACTGTCCAGGATGGCGCCCTTCACGCGATGCTTGGCATAGCTCTGAAAAACGACTTGCTTGTCCGGATTATATTTCGCCGCGGCGTCGAACAGACCCAGCACCCCGGCATGCACCAGGTCGTCCAGATCCACGTGCACCGGCAGGCTCTCATGGACCCGGATCGCGATGGCCTTGACCAGCGAGAGATTGTCGAGAACCACCCGATCCCGCGCCGCCCTGGCGGTGGTTTCCTTCTGCCGTGCCGTGCCATTTGCCCGTCCCATATTCCGGTCTCCTCTTGCTCTCGCCGGGTCGTTCCGGCGATCCGGTAGAATGCAACGCGATCACCAGAGCCAAATATCGGGAAAGGGCCTTAGTTTCAATAGGTTTTCGTCTCGGGAAAGGAGTAAGGCGTTTCGATTCGGAACTCGCGTTCCAAAGCGGAGCACCATCGTGGGGCGGACCTCCAGGACCCGCTCCTACCAGCCGGCTTTATAGGCGATCAAGGTCTTGAGAGTCAGCCCGCCGAGGAAAATGCAGACCGCCGTGCGCATTTCGACGAGCCTGCCGCCCACGTAAAAACCTGCGCTGCCCAGCGTGAACCAAGCCAGCAGGCCCAGCACCGCATAGCAGCCGAGCGCGAATGGCAGCCGTTTGTGCACGAATCTTCATTGTGTCACGCCTCCACGAGGCGAAGCCCGAAAATGAACCCGCGCCGGGATCGCCGATAATAGAAGATGCCCCCGGTAAACGATGTGAACATGCCGGACATCGCGCTGCTCTACTCTCCGCAGAATCGTGCGCGCGCGCTGGCCGCCGCCGCCGCGCTGGTCGCCATCGTCGCGTCGGTCGACTGGGCCATCCAGCCGAATTTCTCGCTGAACTTCCTGTATCTGTTCCCCATCATGCTGGCGGGCGGTTTTCTGTCCCGTTGGCAGATCGCGGCGCTAGGCGTCTGCTGCGCGGTCCTCGGCGAGTTGTTCAGTCCATTTCCCCAGGCCGACGCCGCCACGCGTATGGCCATGATGAGCGTCGCCTTTACCGGCACCGGCCTGTTCGTCTCCGAACTGGTGCACAAGCGCCAGTTGGTTGTCGAACACGTGCAGCAACTGACCGAACAAATCCGCCACCGCGAAGACGCCGAGCAGCAGATCCAAATTCTGATCGAGTCGAGCCCCGCCGCCATCGTTACGGTGGATTCCGCAGGTTCCATCGATCTGGCCAATCAAGCCGCCACGCAATTACTGGCGCCCGGCCGCGCCCTGGCTGGCGAGCCGATCCGCCAATACCTGCCGGCGCTCGAATCCGTGGCGCGGGGTCACCGGTCGCAGTCCTTCCGCACCAGCATGCAGTGCAAGGGGCAGCGGCAGGATGGCGAGGTCTTCCTGGCGGCCATCTGGTTCTCCACCTACAAAACGCTCTCCGGCCACAAGCTGGCGGCCATCATCGTAGACCTTTCCGAAGATCTCCGCGACCGCGAAGACCTGAGTCTGAATCATCTGCTCAAGAACACGCGTATTCTGATGAGCGCCATGTCGCACGAGATCCGCAATTTGTGCGGCGCGGTCTCGGCGGTGGGGAAGAATCTGGCGCGCGTGGAGGGGCTAACGGGCAACCAGGATTTCGAGGCGCTGCAAACCCTCATCGTGGGTCTGGAGAAGATCGCTTCGCTCGAGTTGCAGGCTTCCCCGGAGGATCAGGCCATCGCAGTGGATGTCATTGAGGTGTTGGATGAGCTGCGCGTTTTGATCGAGCCGTCCTTTCGCGACGCGGACGTGGCGGTCGAGTGGCAGATCGCGAAAAGCCTGCCGCTGGTGTGGGCGGATTCCTACGGGCTGCTGCAGGTTTTCCTGAATCTGGCGCGGAACAGCCAGCGCGCCCTGGATGCCTGCCCGCGCAGGAATTTGACCATCGCCGCCAGCGCCGAGGAAGACTCCGTGGTCATCCGGTTCGAAGATACCGGCGTAGGCGTCCCCTTTCCGGAACAGTTGTTCCGGCCTTTTCAACCGGGCGCCGACGGGACGGGTCTGGGACTCTATGTATCGCGCGCCATCCTGCGCAGCTTCCGCGGCGAGCTGCGCTACGAGGTGCGCACGGCAGGCTGTTGCTTCGCGGTGGTGCTGGCGCCGCTAATGGAGACATGACGCTTGTGGGGCAGGATGGCATCCTGCGCGCCGATTGCCAATCGGCGCAAAACCCGCGGGGTTTAAGAACTGACATGGAAACATTGCCCGGCCGCATCCGCATACTGGTGGTGGACGACCACACGTTGTTTCGCGAGAGCGTCGCCCGGCTGTTGGCGGCCGAGCCCGGATTCGAAATCGCGGGACACTGCGCGTCGGCCGGCGAAGCCCTGCGGCTGGTGGCTAAGACGCCCGTGGACGTGGTGCTGCTCGACTACGATTTGGGCGACGGCAAGGGCGTCGACTTCCTGGCCAAAGCGCAAAGCGTGGGATTCGCCGGCCGCGTGCTGGTGGTCACCGCCGGTGTCAGCGAACTAGAGGCCGCCGAGATGATCCGCCAGGGCATCGCCGGCATCCTGCGGAAGCACTGTTCGCCCGCCGCGCTGGCCCAAAGCATCCGCGACGTGAGCGGCGGCAAGGATTATTTTGAGCCGGGCTACCTGCGATCGGTCCTGGCGGGAATCGCCGCGCCGGCCCCGGAGTATCAACGCAAGAAGCTGACCGAGCGGGAGCGCCAGGTGCTGCAGCATGTGTTCGAAGGGTTGGCCAACAAGGAGATCGCCGACCGCTTGCAGGTTTCCGAAAGCTCGGTGAAGGCCACGCTGCAGCAGTTGTTTTCAAAGACCGGAGTGCGCACGCGCAGCCAGCTCGTGCGTACGGCGCTGGAGAATTATAAGGACCAGCTCTGAAGGGGGGCCCGCCGCACCGGCCGACCTCTTGGTTGGGCGGTCAACTTTCGTGTCTCCGCAGCGATGGCCGTCAGCGCTCGGGATCCCGATTCGTGAATTATGAGGATCGGGCCTGGCCCTTGACCGCGTTCACGATTCTTCATCGCCCAAAGAGCCCGCTGTGGCTGCCGGTCCGGACCAGAATCAATTCCTCCTCGGTAAGTCTATAGAGCAGCACCCAATCCGGCGCCACGTGGCAGTCCCAATGACCGGACCAGTTCCCGCTCAGCCGGTGTGGCCGGCAGCGCGTGGGTAACCCCTCCTCCGACTGAAGGAGATCGACGATCGCCTCCAACTTGTCCACGTCCTTCCCCTGCCTCTTGGCGCGGCGCAGGTCCTTTTCAAAAGCGGTTGTCGTTAAAAGAGCCAGCGCCATCAGATCCGGTCGCGCAGCTCACGGAACGAACGATAGCGCTTCAACATGGCCGGATTGTTCGCCTCCGCCATGGCGGCGATGGTCTGCTCGTTCGGAATTGAGATGGGAAAGGGCAGGCCCTTGTGCAACTCAACTTGCTTCAGGAAGAGCCGAATGGCTTCCGTCGTCGATATCCCGAGATCGGAAAAGACGCTTTCGGCCGACTTCTTCAGCTTGGGATCGATCCGGGCATGGATCATCAGAGTCTTTGCTCTTTGCGTTGGCATAACAGCCTCTCTACGTATTGTATCGCAATTGAGATCCGCAAAAACACTTTGACTCGCCCACCTCCTCACCGCTCCACATACAGCTCCGCCCAAACAAATCCGGCCGACCGGATCTGCTCCCGCAAGCTCGAATACTTCACCACCTCGCTGGCGGCGCGCAGCTTCCCGGCCGCGGCCAGCGGCATATCGAAGCGGAAGCAATCGGCGCGGTCCTTATAGGAATAATGCAAGTACTGCATCTCGGCCGCCGCGGCCAGATCCATCAGCACATCCCAGAAGCTCGCCTTGCGCAGTAGCGGCTTGCGCACGGCGGCCTCCCGCGGAATGTCGATGGCCTGCCGACCGCCCCGCAGCACCGCACGCACGCAACGCGCGGATGCAAACTGCCGGGCGGGATCGTCGCCGGGGAAACTTGCCAGCAGTTCTCGCAGGCCGTCCAGCTCCGCCTCCCACCCGGTCCATCGGAAGCGGGAAGCCCCGCTGACCAGCGTCCCGCGCAGCAGCAACTCTCGCACGCGCGCCTCGTTTTTGCCCGTGATGCCCAGCATATGCTCCACCAGATCGCGCAGGGGCAGATCCTGCACCACCACCTGCGTAATGGAAATGCCCTCGGCGGCTTCCGAGCTGAGTTTGACCCGAACGGTGGCGGGTAGAGACATGCCGTGTTTTTTCACGCTAGCATAAATGCGTGAGCCCACTCGATAATCCGGCGCCCAGTCCGCTCGAAAAGGTCGAAGCCGAGCTGCGCCGCTATGAGCACGCCCTGGTGGATTTCTCGGCGCGCGAGCGAAACGGCTCCATCGAGCTGGTCATCGAGCTGAAGAATCGCGGCCTGGGCCTGCACACCTACTATGCGCCGCTGCATCCGCGGGATATCGCCCATCCGCAGTTTCCCTGGACCTTGCAGCGTTACCTCTACGATTGTCTGCACGATTACCTCATCGAGATGTTCATCCGCACGCCGCAGACCCGGGTTGTCGAGCCGTGAGCCCGCTCACCGAAATCCTGCGCGACGAGATCCGCCGCGACGGGCCGATTTCGTTCCGCCGGTTCATGGATGCGGCGCTCTACGATCCGGTCCACGGATACTACCGGCGCGCGCGCGACCCATTCGGCAAGCAGGGCGACTTCTACACCGCCGAACAAATCCAGCCGGTGTTCGGCATCCTGATGGCCGCGCGCATACGGTCGCTCTACCAGGCCATGGGAGCGCCGCCGGACTTCACCGTCGTCGAACTGGGCGCAGGCCGGCGCGAGATGGCCGATGCATTCTCCGCGTGGCGTTATATCCCGGTGGATCTCGGCGATGGCGCGATGCCGGAGCGTTTTCGCGGCGTGGTATTCGCCAACGAGTTCTTCGACGCCGTGCCGGTGGAGGAGGTTACTTTCCGCGATGGCGGCTTCCGCGAGCTGCGCGTCGCATGGGACCAGCGCTTCGTGTGGGTAGCCGGACCGCCCGCGCGCGAGGAAGCGGCGGATTATCTGCGCCGCTACTTTCCGCCGCCCACGGAAGGCGCGCTCTTCGAGGTGAACCCGGACGCGCTCGCCTGGCTGGAGCGCATCGCGTGCGCGCTGGAGGCGGGATTCGTCTTCACCATCGACTACGGCTATACGCGCGCCGAATCCGTACGGTTCCCGCGCGGCGCGCTCATGAGCTACCGGCGGCACCAGGCGGACGAAGATGTGCTGGATGATCCCGGCGCAAAGGATATCACCGCGCACGTCTCGTTCACGGCGCTCCAGGAGCACGGCGCGCGCCACGGCCTGGAGACCGTGCGCTTCGAAACTTTGGCGCAAACGCTGCTCGCCGCCGGAGAGCCGGATCAGTTCGCCGCGGCGCTGGCGGCGTCCACGCGCGAGGAGGAGTTGCAACGGCGATTGCAATTGAAGAGCCTGTTGTTCGGGATGGGGGAGACGTTCCGGACGCTGCTGCAAAGGGCGGGAGGGGCCAGTGCGGGGCTGCTTGCAAATGAAGCCGCAAAATGAAAAAGGCCCCGACGAATCGGGGCCTGTTGGTTCGAACTTTGGATCACGCCCTTGTGTGGGCGCCCATGCTACTTCTTTTTCTTTGCGGGCGCCTTCTTCTTCGGGGCGGCTTTCTTCGTTGCGCTCTTCATCGATTGATTCTCCCTAAACATCAAATTTTGCGATTCGAAAATCGCAATGTGATTCATATATAAGGTTGTTCGAGAAAAAA
>Ga0302326_10000323_pt1 | contig 137922 bp, 79 predicted proteins | sample Palsa_T0_3_FD_202264 | JGI IMG/M metagenome (GOLD analysis project Ga0302326, IMG submission 202264) | Peat permafrost microbial communities from Stordalen Mire near Abisko, Sweden - Palsa_T0_3 | ecosystem: Environmental > Terrestrial > Soil > Palsa > Peat permafrost | place: Sweden: Abisko... | reverse complement strand
TCGGCTTGGCCTCTCCACCTGATAGCGGGTCGCCGATGCCAAATCCGGCCCGCGGCACACCCGGCGGACAAAGTTACCTTTTGCGTTCGGGGAGTGATCTCACCCCTGCTGGCGAATTTGTATATGCGCCGGTTCGTGTTGGAATGGAAGCGGCGTGGGTTGGAGGACCGTCTCGGCTCGCGCATCGTGACCTATGCGGACGATCTGGTGATCCTGTGCCGGCGAGGCAAGGCTGAAGAAGCCTTACAACATCTGCGCGTGATCATGGCCAGATTGAAGTTGACGGTCAACGAGGAGAAAACACGAATCTGTAAGGTTCCGGAAGGTGAGTTCGAGTTCTTGGGTTACACGTTCGGGCGGATGTATAAACGGACGACGGGGCAGGCCTATCTGGGCGTGCGGCCGTCGAAGCAAAGCATCCGGCGTATGGTGGAAAAGATCCATGCGATGACGACGATCTCCGGAGTGGGGCAAGCGACCACACAGTTGGTGGAGCAGTTGAATCGCGCGCTGCGCGGCTGGGCGAACTACTTCCAAGTAGGCACCGTCCAACCTGCCTATCGTGCGCTCGACAATTACACGGCAGTGCGGTTACGTCGGTGGTTACGGCGCAAGCACGACAACAGGCGACGCCGGGGCGGGAGCTATCCACTCTCGCACCTGTACGGGTACTTCAATCTCGTACGCCTCACGGCGCGCGGCCGCAGCCAGTCATGGGCGAAGGCGTGATGTTCTGTCCGAGAGCCGGATGCGGGCGATCTGCAAGTCCGGTTCGATGAGCGGGATGTGGAAACGGAGTTACGGCAAGGGTACTTGGGCACCGCCAGACGAAAGGGGCGGCAACAGTCAACCCGAACCTACGATCACCGCGCCACATCTCGACTCCACCAACTTGCGTCGTTCGGCCGGTTACCGATTACTAACGGCGGCTCGCGGCAGATTCCGGCAGCGATAGGGCGGAAACAGCGGCTTACTACGCCGCGCTGCTTGAGGCGACCGATGACGGCTCCCGATCAGCTCGACCTGAGATCGAGTATGCGAAGAGCTTCGCATCAGCGACTAGTCTCGCGGTGAAGTAACGGCGGGCGCCGCCAGGATCGCCGTCAGTGTGCTTGGCCCTGGGATCGCGCGATCTCGATTCGCTGCCGGCAGCGTCTGCCAGAGTGACGCGCAAACGGAATCAGATAGAAATTCGCGAAGATCCCGACTATCCCACGCAAGGCCGGCGGCACAGTCTGCAGAAATGGCACCTCAAATAGAGCCAGCCAGATCACCAGGTTTCCTGCCAGCCAAATCGCCACAGTCACGAGCGGATCGACTAGCCGAATCGTGAAAGGGCTGCTGCGATCGGAATCCGACGATTCGGGCGCGACCTCGGCAGTGGCCTCGGAACTCGGCGGCATCCATCCGCCCGCGATTCCGAGTGCGGGGTGCCGCTTGCCTAACCCAAGGCGCAGAAAGCGAACAAGGCGCCAAGCGGCGAAGGCCACCAATAGCATAAGGAGGATCAGTCGGTCCGTCCGGTCCATTCTCGCGCTCCGCGATACTCCTGACCGCTAGGCCAGTTCAAACGACGCCCGATCATCGGCCCGCGTCAGATCCAGTCTAGCGCGGAACTTCTCTCGGTCGAAGCCCATGGCCTGAAACATTTGACCACGACTACCGCAGATACCAAGCGATTCTGGATCGATCACCGATTGGCCGCTCTCAGCGGCTACCTCGCTGTTCGTAGGGATAGATGTCGATTATCAAAGTCATCCCCAACCGTTCGAGAGTCTTGCAAAGTTCTGGCTCAATCTGGAGAGGATAATTGTCCTGGCTGCGCGAGCTCAGCCAAATTTCCGGGCTGGCGCCGGCTGCCCTCAGGCGACGCAGGAAGGCAGCGTGGGGTGTCAGCTGGTGGATTAGTTTCTGGATTCCCCGCTCAGCCATACGGCTGGATCCCACCTCGGCGCGTACCCAGATGCCCCTAGGTGTCATCGTCTTGGACCAGTGTGACTCGCGCCTAAAGCCCTCGAGCAATTGACCCGACGGAGTCATGCGTCGATCTCCCACGCGCCAGGCCACATGGGGACGCATTCGCAAGGCCGCGGAGATCACTTTCGGATCGAAGGTGGAATTGCGGAAGGCTAGGCGGATCTTGTATTCGTAGGTTCTCGACATCCTCATTTCTTAATTCTACGCGGGGCCCGGCCGTTGATTCGCGGTCTGGCAGAGCTGGTCACGGCGAGCCTGAAAGCGGGGCTCTCTGGCGTGAGAGCGTGATCAATCGGTAATCGCGCGGTCGTAGCATCGGCCGGTAGTACGCGATTCCGCGACGACTCGAGAGTGGCATATCTCTGACCTGGGCCTGCATTCTGCTGGCAACACTGGTCTGCGCGGGGCTCCTTTGGTGGCGGCTCGGTCCTGCGGATCGCAAGGTGCTCGCCCAATATCTTGGCGGCGTGGCGATTGTCGCCGGCGTTCTGGTGAGCCTTTACCAGCAGTTCATTACGCAGCGCAATTTCCGGGAGGACTTCAAATTCCGCACAGCGCACGAGAAGGAGGACATTAAGTTCCGCACGCAACAGGAGCTGCGCCAGCGCTACCTGGATGCCTCGAAGCTGCTCGGCGACACAAACATTAACACGCGCATCGCAGGTGTCGACGGCCTGGCGCCGCTCTTGGAGGTCGATGCCGAACTGCATCACGCTGTGCTTGCAACCCTGGTCAGCTTCGTCCGGGTGGCGCGCTCGATCGATGCCCAACCTAAGATCGAGGGCACTGGTGTGCCAGCAGACGTGCAGGCCGCACTCGATGTGATTGGCCGGCGAGAGCGATGGATCGACACCGAATCCGAACGGCTGAATTTCCTCACGCTGAATCTGGCCGCCGCCCATTTTTCCAATGGCGAGGCATCCCGACGCGCCTCCTTCGGGCACGCGAACTTTGACGAGAGCATTCTCACCAATGCCGATTTCTACCGCGCTGATGTGCACGACGCGATATTCGGCGCTGCGGTTTTCGGCTTCGAGCACCTAAAGCAAGCGACAGACGTCGATCGTTGTCACTACTTTGAGGAACCGGATTGGCGACTCCGCAGCTGCGTTCGAATTTCCTCGACGCTCACGCGCCTGGCGCGAGCTTCACCGGCGCGGATCTCACGGGAGTGACCTTCGAGAGAGCGGAACTTACCGGCAGCTCATTCGCGGCTGCGGATCTCAGCTGGGTAACTTTTGATGAAAGGTTTCCCGAAGACCACGAGGACGAACTGCACGGCAGTTTCCGCGCCCACCCGATGCGTCCCGACGCTGCCGAGAAACTGGTTCCGCTCCATGCCGAACTGGCCAGGTGTCGCCTGGGAGCCGACAAGCATTAGCGAGAAGACCGAGAGCCGATTCGAAGTCAGCGGAGAGCGGTTTCTGGCCGAGACGGATGCGGTGATTCCCTGGGAGCCGATCCTGGCACGCACTAATCGAACCGCACTATCCGGGATAGAGGCTAGACGCAATTCTCGATGCCTTATTCGGCCGTCGCAATCTTCTTCGGAAGCATAGGAACGATTGCAGAAGCCCGCCATTGAGCCTGGAAGGCACTTTTCCTTCTCCTCCCAAAGGCGACGACGTCGACCTGACAAAGCGTTGTGCTAGGGACAGCGGCGCTGCACCCAAAGGAAGTCTTCTCACCTGGCGCCAAATAAAGGTACGGTCGACTGGTGTCGGGCTGCCACAACACTGTGTCTCTTTTGGATTGGGGTGTCGGGCCGATGGCTTGGCGGTAGATATCCAACATGATGTGCTTAGGCTTATCTTCGTCAGCGATCCAACTAAATCGAGCTTCGAGGCCTTCCAGAGCTAGAGCGGAGGTGGTTCCCTTCTCAATTGAAATCGATAGGAGCACCAGATCGTCGGGCGGCTCTTTGTCAGAGTGCTGTGCGACCCTGGAGCATTGCAGCGACAAAGATAGGTTCTGGTTGTTATAGCCGGAGACCGCTTTCCAAACGAAGAAGGCTCCGCCACTCAACAGCGCGATGCCCTTAATGATGAGATCGAGTATTGACACGGTGGAATCTGTCATTTTCTAGGGTCTCAATATCGAATAGGCGGAGCGGCGGTGGCTATTCAAATCCAAGGCCTCGCAGACTATGTAGCAGGTGACGGATTGTGTATGCGGATACCTGTGGAGGATCCTGGCCTCAGCCGCCCTCGAATATAACCGTCACAACTTCTGCACGAATCCAACCAGCCAGTGAATCCCCGCGATGACAGCATATAGCGCAAATACCAGAATGAGGGCCCACTTAGTGGCTGAGGCAGTGGCTCCTATCAGGGGCCATGGCGCGGTGGCGTGCCCAGCGTCAATAGTCCGCTGCATCGCTGCGTTTTCTATGAAGTCTAAGGCTCCGGCGAGCAGCTGCGCGCCCGCCAGTGCGTAACCGACGGCAGCGATCCTGGGTAGGTTCGGGGCAAACTGATCCGCCGCGAGCCAGCACAGCAGTGCGAACAGTGGCGCATAGGTGCAGATGAACCAGGTGTCCCAGGCTTGGGCCGCGTTCAGATCGCGCTGCCAGGTCGGCCGGGCGGTAATCCAGGCTTGCATGAAGCGATCCGCCGCACGGGTAGTGAAGGCGAGCTCCAGATGAACAATGCCAACCGGGCCGCCCTTGACGGGAATACGGGCCAGCGACCCAGTCCAAGACATCAGCACTGCCAGTGTCAAGACTACCGCCCACTTCGCGGCGCCTCCGATGGTCAGTAAGGAGTTCACAGGGGAGGCCGTACCCGGAAGTCAGGCTCGGGAAGGGGATCATTCGAGTATTGGGAAGAGGAGGCACTAAAGGCCGTTGTGACTGCGTCGAGTGCGGCGGTCAGTAACGTCAGCGCGGCCGCCTGTGGGGGCGTCAATGGCGCACGGTGTCCCGGCGGCGCGCTTGAGGTGGCCAGCGTCGTCAGACTTGAGTAGGACTTCGAATACGGGACGGAGGGTCCCAAGGCTTGTTCTAGTCCCGAGACTTTTTCTGAGAGTGCACGAACGAGAACATCGCGTCGGATCCAGCGTTGGCTGGACCAGCCGTCCCAGCCGCTGGGGGGCGCAGGTCCGAGGAATTTCGTGATGAGTTCTTGGGCGGCGGTGCCCCCGCGCTTGGCGACCTCTGTGATGAGATCCTTCTCCATATTCAGGTTCATGCCCCCTTCTTTCTTGTTCAAGCGCACGCGCACGACCCGATCCCGCACCCCCGGCATCCGAGAGAGCATATTGTCGTTCCAATTTTGCATCGCACTGACAATGCTTATCAGGAAACCTCCCATTTTTGAGGCACTTTTCTTTGCCTGATCAAAGCGGGTCCATCGATCGGCGATGCCGTCCAGATAATGCTGGGGCAGGAAAGTCATGTTCGGGTGACCTTCCAGTTTGTCTTCCAGGTTGATACCAAACGTAGGCCAGTTGGGTGCCAGGCCATCGAAGAGATGGATCGGAAAATTCGACGAGATGCCGCCATCTGAAAAGAGGCAACGCCGAAAATCTCTTTCCGGCCGAGGGTCTTCATAGTCGATCGCCCACAGTGGCACGGCGGCGAAGAGAACGGGAAAGCTCAAGCTCATCCGCGCAGCCAGCAGGACAGGGAAGCTACCCGGCGGCGGTATTTCCCTGAGACCTAGTTTCATCGCCTTCTCGACCGTGGGATCGCTGCCTGGGGAGCCGGGGTTCGGGGCGTACTCTAGCCCGTGGTCATCGATCCAGCGCATGACCTCGGGAGGTAAGTACGGCGCGAGCTCATCGTGCTGGTAGAAGAGCCGCGCAGTGCTCTCCGTGTGAGGAAAGATATAGGGGCGGCCGTGCGAGAGATTGGTCGTGAACATGCGCAAGTCAATCGATCGCGCGCCAGTGGCGTTATTAGGCTGCGTCGGGGGAGCACCCGGTGCATCCCACAGATCTCCAAAGGTCAGGGGCTGGTCGAGAGCCAGACCGGCTGCCTCTTGAATGCGTGCGTGCAGCCATGGCGTTAATGCGGGACCTGCCTTGGGCGTTGTGGTCATGCCTTTACACAGGCCATACCCATTGCCAACCACCGCGCGCGTGAGATCGAAGTAAAGCAATAAGCCGATGAAGCTGGGTAGTGTCAGCACCAAGGTGAAGGCGGCGGCATGGGGCGACTGCCACTGCCACCAGACCAGAAGGCTTGCGATCAGGCTAAACATTGTGGCGAGCCAATAGGATGTGAGGCAGCTCAGAATGACCTTTCCAATCCGCCGAAAGGTACCCCCGGCATTGAGCGAGCCGATCAGAATCCGAAACGGACGCCGACAGGGACGATCGGGCTGAAAGAGCCGCAGCAGCTGCGTATTGCCACTCCCATCCGTCGTACCTAGGGCATCCGGTAACTGCTCCACACGCCGGAAGCCGTCCATGGATCCGGTGACGCGCCGTTGGAATTCGGCCGCTGCCGTAATCGCGGCCGCAATCGCGCCGGCTGAAGTCCCGCCAATGTTCTTAAATCGGTATTGACCCGCCAAAGCAAAAATCGCTGGGGGATAGACCACGCCGCTTGTGATACCGCCCTTCATGACGAGATCGCAAAAGCGATTCTTGGGTGCTACAGATTCGGCGTCCGTCATAGACACCCCGGCGAATAGGAAATAACCGTCAATTTTAGTCTTTCGGCGACAAAGGCCAACTGTCAGTTTTGACAGGGCATCCGTGCGTCTCGGCTCGCGGCGGTTAAACGTTGCGCCGGCCGCGCCAGCCCAGAGCCGCTGACACGGCCGGCGCATTTCCGATTCTCTGGTCGCAGCGTTGGACGGTGAGCTGCAGTCGACTCCGGGCGGACCCCAGGTGGTCCGGGGGGAGGGTGAACGGACCACTGGGGTCCGCCTCAAACCGGAGTCAACTCACATGCAGCTTCTCACTTCCGCCCAACGCCAGAAACTCATCGAGAACGGACGCGCTCAGCTCGCGGTCATCGACCGCCAGGACCAGGTCATCGACTTTGAACCCGTCGTGAAACTCTTTACTCCTGACGGCAATGGGACTTGGCTACTGACCGAGATCAATAACCCCGATATCGATCTCACTTTCGGATTATGCGACCTCGGGCTTGGGTCTCCTGAACTCGGCTATCTGATCCTTTCAGAGCTCGCTGCGGCCCGCGGGCCGCTTGGGCTTCCCATCGAACGCGATCTGCATTTCGTGCCGACGCGTACGCTCTCCGCGTACGCCGAGATCGCCCGGCAGCACCGGCGCATCGTCACCTGACAGTGCGTTCGCCGCCGGCTTTCGGGCCGGCGGCTTTCCTTATGTTTCCGGCGCACGAAAACTCTCCCGCTCTCCCTCCTTGTCCGAGAAAGGCAGACCTTCACCCATCCTCCGGACTCTCAGGCTTTGTTGGCGCAGGGGCGCGGGCCTTCTTCCACTTTCCCCACAGCCAAGCGCCGAAAGGAACCAGAAGCGTCGCCCAGAGCCACTGCCAGTTGTCCTTAAAGAACGAAAGCAACTCGTGGCGTACTGGCACGACCACGCGAATATCCGAATCAAAGGTCCGAATACTTCTGGGTGTTGACTGACCATCGACCTCAATCAGCGCGGACAGCGTGAGGTGCAGGTGCTGCACTCCGTCGCTTTTAGGTTTGACGTCCCACTGCCACTGAGTGCTATCGCGTCCCGAGATTGCTTGATCCTCGGGAGTAATTGCGGAGATATCAAAATTGGCGCCCGTCAAATGCGCCTGCATTCGATCTGCGACTTTGATACGGGCGCCGCGCAGATCCCCCCCGGCGTCTATCTGTTTCTTCAAATCGTCAATCGATGTCGCCAAAGCCAGGAGTAGCTGAATTCGTGCGGAGTCTTCAAGATTAATGGAGGCCGGGGCGTTGAAAGCGATATTGGCAAATTCCAGCTTGCTCAATGCGTCATCAACGGCAGCTGTTAGTGTCGATGTGCTCGCTTCACCCACGGGACCCGCTGCGCCTGTTGCGCTTCCCGGGGCCGCTGCGGCTGTTGGCAACCGATTAAGGCTCGAATTGGTGTGATCAATATCCGTCCGACTGCCACGCGGCTTTGATGATCTAAGAGGCGGGCCTGGTGCCGCCGAGCCCACTCGAGGGAAGTCTTCAGTCGCCAACGCAGTTGGAGGCGGTGGCGGTGGCGGTGGCGGTGGCGGAGGAGGCGCTGCGAAAGCTGCCACTTCTCCGCCGCCATGCAGGGCCGCACACGCGCTGAGCAATACCGCGTGCGTCATCACCAACGCGGCGAGCGCGACGGCTTTGATTTTGGGCATTGAAGTCAAGCGGTGACTATCCAGCGAAGCACACGATGTCAGAGACTTACCCGCGGACACTCGTTATTTGGTGTGCCCATAACCTGGCGCCGTTAGGGAAAGATCCCTGCAGTGTGGAACCCTGTCGCGGGCAGGCACATTTGCGTAGCATGGGATCGGCAGCCACGAGTTGCATACTGTCATAAATGACAGGTACGGCGTTTGGCTAGGGGCGGTCGCCCAATCCGAAGGGCGCTCGATCATCGGCTCGTTCCGCGGCCCCCTCCAACCATCCTCACAAATCCGATTCTTCCAGCAGCCCTGGTGCGGCACCGGCCGCCGGCCGCAATGCCCCTCGCCAAACCGGTTTTCCCTGCCACCGTCGCTGAGCCCAAGCGCGGCGTTGAGAACTCCGCGCCGCCGGCCCTTGGATTCTATAAACAATAAGGGCCGGGCGACCCCGCGCCCGCCGGACGCCGACACTGTCGCCGTCCGGGCTGCCTCCGCAAGCCGCGCACTGCGCGTGCGCGGCACGGCCGGCCGCCCTCATCGCGCTGCGAGCCCGAAGAGCGCGCGATCGTCGGGCCGTTCCAGTGCCGCCTCCAGCCAGCCTTGCAGCACCGATTCGGGGAGGACGCCCTGTTCGACCTTCGCGAGCACCACGGCACCGACCAGGATCTTGCGCCGCGTGTCGGCCGTGCGCGCGCGCCGTGATTCGATCGATCGCCGCCTTGCATCGAGTCGCTGCTGTTGGGCTTTGAGCTGTCGCAGTCGCTCTTCGAGCGACTCGATGCGCTCGGCAATGGCTTTGGTGGGCACGGCGCGCTCCTGAAGCGTCGGAGGAAGGAGTCGCGAGCGTACACCGCGCGGCACGAGCGAGGGCAGCGTGGATTTCGGTGCGCGGTCGCCAGAAAGAGCGCGTGTCTTGATGTTGCAGCAGGGCTCCACCGGAGGGTATCTTCGCCCGAAGCGTGCGCGAAGGGCGCACTTATGCAAACTCCTCGCTCACGCTCGGGTTTGCGTGCGCCGGGGGCTCGGCCTAACGGCCTTGCCCCCCGGACCCCCCGCCGCCTGCGGCGGCAGGCGAAGAGGGCAGCGCCCATGGTGCTTCACAAGGGCGCTGCAGTCCGGCTGCTACGCACCTTCGGTGCGGGTCGCCGGACGGAAGAGCCTAGAGCGGGCGCGAGCGGAGAGAGCTAGGAGGCGTCGGGTGCTTAAGCGTTCTGCGGCCGTCGATGAGTACCTTAGCTTGCTCTACGGGCCCGGCGAGGATGCCATGGCGGCGGTGCTCGCCGCGAACGCGGCCGCGCATCTGCCGGCGATCGATGTCAGTCCGATGCAGGGACGCCTCCTGCGGATTCTCGCGCAGAGCATCGGGGCGAAGCGGATTCTGGAGATCGGAACGCTCGGGGGCTACAGCACTCTTTGGCTCGCCGGCGCGCTCCCCGCGGACGGGCATCTCATTACCCTGGAGGCCAATGCCCGCCATGCCAAGGTCGCGCGGGGGAATTTCGAGCGCGCGGGACGCGCCAAACAAATTGAGTTGCGGGAAGGGCCGGCGCTCAAGTCTCTTGCCGAACTAGTTGCCGAAGGGCAGCGGTTTGATTTCTGCTTTATTGATGCGGACAAGATCAACAACCCGCAGTATTTGGACTGGACCTTGAAGCTCACCCATCAAGGGAGTCTTCTGGTCTTCGATAACGTGGTGCGCGACGGGGAGATCCTCGAATCCGGTAGTCGGGATCCGGCCGTGCAGGGCACGCGGCGCCTGCACGAACGGTTAGCTGAAGAGCCGCGCGTCTCAGCCACCGCGATCCAGACAGTCGGTGCCAAGGGCTATGACGGCTTCGCGCTCGCTCTGGTGCTCGCGGATCCTTAGCGCCGGCGCAAAAACGGTGGCGATCTATCACCTCTCCGTCAAATGCATGAGCCGCTCCCGCGGGCAATCGGCCACCGCGGCGGCGGCCTACCGGTCCGCGGAGAAGATTCGGGACGAGCGGACTGGGGAGATCCATGACTACGGGCGCAAGGGCGGGGTGCTGCACCGCGAGTTGGTTTTACCCCAGGACTCTCCGGCCTGGGCGCGGCAGCGCGAGCGATTGTGGAATGCGGCCGAGATCGCCGAGACCCGAAAGAACTCCACTGTCGCGCGTGAGTTCGAGATCGCGCTGCCCTCGGAGCTCAAGGCCTCCGAACGTGCTCGCCTGGCGGTGGACTTTGCCCGGGCGATATCGACCAAGCATCGATGCGCGGTGGATGTCTCGGTGCATCGGCCGGGGCGGGGAGGGGACACCCGCAATCACCACGCGCACTTACTGTGTACGACTCGGCGATTGGGGCGGGAGGGCTTCACCGAAAAGACGCGCGAGCTCGATGATGCCAAGACCGGAGAAGTTGTCTACTGGCGCGAACAATGGGCGACGCTGACCAATGAGCGCCTCAAAGAGCGAGGGGTGGAATCACGGATTGATCACCGAACGCTCGAGGCGCAGGGTATCGATCGGGCGCCCACCGTGCACAAGGGGCCGCTGCTGACGGCGTTGGAACGAAAGGGGAATCGATCACGAGTCATTGAGCAACGGGAGCGAGAGAGGGCGGATGAAATTCAGGCGCGGCTGAGTCGAGCCGCCGAGCTCGGGCGGCTCGAGCGGGAAAGTCGAGAAGTAGAAAAGTCCATTCTGGTGCTCTCGACCGACATCGCCGCCGCGCAGCGCGAGCGCCACAGGCCGGATAGGTCAGCGCCTGAAAAGGATCGTGCGACGCCGGTGCCGGCGAAGGAGAACGAGAAGCAAATTGAATTCGATCGCTGGCGCGATGAGGTGCGGCGGGAGAGGGAGGAAGCAAGAGCAAGGGACTCGGAACGTGACACGAATAAGTCTCGGGGCAAAGACAAGCCTCGAGACGGGCCGGACTACGGGCGTTGACCGCCATATCGACTCTGGTGATGCGCGCCGGCGGTCACTAAACTGCGGCCGTAGGTGTCTGTGCATTCCAGCAAATACTAAACGGGTTCAGCGCAGGATGCGTTCGCTTTGTTCGCGCCACCCACAATGATGCCGCAACGCGCCAAAATCTAACCCGACAATAGCATGGCTGGGTGTGGATAAAACACAACCACAGCGGCGAGCGCAATCACAAGGAGACTTCAGTGACGCTCAAAAGAGAACAGCAAGATGCCGTCAAGCAAATCTTAACTTTGGTGCTATCCGATGTGCGGCCGGCAGAATTGATCCTGGTAGATTCCGTCTTTGACAAGCAGGTTGATGTTGGCCGAAAGAGTGACGGGCTTGGTTTTGGCGAGGCAATCCAAGTGACGCTGCTTACCTACGCCATTGCTGGCGTGCTCGGCGAGCTAGCAACAACCGCCGCCAAGGGTTTCGCAAAAAAATGGGGAGAGGAATTGGCCGCATACCTCAAGCCGGGCGCTGGAAAAGCCGAGCCGGCAGACGGAACCATCCTCTCATCATTACGCAGCGCCATATCAGAACGTCTGCGGTCGGAAGGAACGATACCCGCCGACGCCGACAAGGTCGCCGACACTGTGATCGCAGTCATCGCAACTCGGCCAGATTTAACGACGAAGCTCTTTCGGACTTAGCATTCGTGGGCATCCGTTGTAGATCTAAAAAGGGTCTGACATCCGTCAGCGTCGCAACTGACAATATTGTATTTGTCGGGTCGGCGGTAGCACTGGCGCTTTCCAATTTGTTGCAATCGCTTCTCGTGGAGAGCCTGTCAATATTCTCTGTAGCATTGTTATCTTGGGGTTTTAAGAGATTCCGGCTTCTTACGTGGCGGGCTCAGCGCCTTCGGCCCAGCCCGACTTCGGATCTAATGCTGCGAATGATCGCCGACGAAGCGATGGTCGTCGGGTCACCAACGTTTGTATCTCCACTAGGCCGGGTCTATTTGGTTGCAAACGCGCGACAAGCTACAGCCTGCGTCCTGGGTGGACTATTTGGAGCGAAGTTGGTCTTAACAGGTCGCTTGCTCATCGCAGCGATTAGCGATCCAGCCTCCACATCCATAGTTATCCGTCATGAGCTCGGGCACGCGAGAAACGGCGATCATCGCGTGTGGCTTTTATTGGTTGGCAGCCTGATTACACCAATACTATTGCCTCTCTACACTCTGGCGACTGCGGACAGTGCGCCACACTTTTCATTCGCGCCCCGCGCGATAGATGATAGCGAAGTTCATGCGATGCTGTATTTGTGCAATTCAATTGTCGCGTCGCTGTTTTCTGCGTTCATATTGATTACTTTACTCCGACGTCGAGAATTGTTGGCTGATGCTGTAGCCGTCAATTGCACGGCCAATCCTTCGCCCTATATTCAGATGCTGTCTGGCGGCGGCTCGGAGCGATCGCTCTGGTTCCATCCGTCTCGATATGACCGAATATCAGCGCTGACACATGATTCTCCGGTCCTGCGATTTAGTCCCTCAATTGTAGTTTGCGGTATGTCTTTCGCCTTTGGAGCTTTGTTGTCTACATACGTTGCATATGGAGACAATCTCGAAAGCTTAGGACGAGACTCGCAATATGCATTGGCAGCCGTTGTCTGCGGTACTTTGGCGGCCGGTTGCTACGCTCTCGCACTTTTTGTATGGGAAATGCGAAAGGGATTTAGACGCAAAGTGCCAGTCAGTAAGCACGAGGACGTTATAGCGCATCCAAAGGGAGTCCCCGTGGTTTCTGAATTGGCAGTCATCGCGGGAATGTCCGAACAGAAAGTTAGATGGGGCCGGATGGTGATCTTTGTCCTAGGCATCGCCATTGCGTTTAGTACATCGAGCATATTGCCGTGGGTGCTAGGCAACGTGAGATCTGACGTTGCCTTGGTGGCAGCGACGGAAACGATGAAAAGTCTTTGCTTCTATTCTGTTATGTGGACGCTGGTTCTTGTGATATTGCGATACTATCGGAGCCTATCGGAGGCCGCGATTCTCGCGGTTGTACCTTGCGTACTTATTGCCTTCGTTGATTCCCACTCCATCGAGTCGATGCTTATTGGACCCGTCGAATGTGCGACATTACTTATATGTGTGGGGATTGCGGTTCGTAACTCCCAAAACCTTTGGCTCTCGTTGTTTAGCGGCTCACTTGTTGGATTTCTGATTCTGCATCTGCTTCTATTTGGGGTTCGTGTCTCGCTTTACAGCTATTTGAATGAGGACTATGTGCTCGACTATATAGCTGGACCCATGTATGAGGAAATTGAGCACTTTCGACATTTCGACTGGGGGTCTCTGACAGAGGCAGTGTCGTGGACTCCGTGGTTTCAATTGTTGCAGTCCATCGTATTTGCGTCATTTGTAACACTAGGCTCTAAGACTTGGAGCCGCGGCAAATAGCGCGAGGAAATACGGGACGGGGCGATGATACTCGAGCATCGATCCGGGTGATACCTGAGCTTCGATGAAGTGCTTGGTCCAATTGTTTGGCACGACAAGCAGATGAGTATGGGGTGGCTTCATGCAGAAAGCCGGGTGGATAAGTCAGTGGAGAGAAGCGTAACTTCGTCCTGAGATCCTTGAAAGAGCGCTCCTGCGCGCCGTGGTCAGAGAATGATCAACCCCTGTGCATTTGCGTTTGCGCTGTGGCTGTGAACTGGACAGCCCTGCAGCACGCTTACCTGCCGGACGGCTCGGCGCACGCGCTGCGTGCCGAAGCGTTGGGTATTCACTGCCCTGCCGATCCTACACGTCAATACCTGGCCGGCTCGCTCCAGAGAGCTCGCGGGGCGGTTGGCATTTCGCGCTCTTCCCGCGTCGGCGATTGTTCGACGTATCGCCGTTGATGCATTTAGCGCGGGCGAACCGCCCCCTTATAAGTAGACGGATCGACTACGTAAAGTCGCGCCGGATGCGACCCTGCACGATCGGGCGCAGCGTGTCGGGGAGTTCTGTCTCGGCTAACCGCTCCGTCAGCACAGGCTTCTGAGTAAAGCCTTGCCGGGCTAATTCCCGTGTGAACTCCCAGTCCTTCTCTCGGCCTGCCACATACTTGGAAATAGCCAGGTCATGGACTTCCAGACACAGTCCAGCACTGGCTCCGGTATTCTCGTTCTGAATTCGGATCAGGCGCTGCTGCCAGCCCTTGGGCAGCGTAGCCGTGCGTTCATCCACGCCTTGGGCGTAGTAACCAAATTCCTCGTGGAAGCTCGAGCCTTCTCCAATCGCCCCATCGATCAGCTCGGCCAGCTCGGGCCGATGCAGCGGATAGAGATCGGCTTCCGCCGAGACTGACAGAACGCCAGGGGCGTTCGGGTACTGTCCGAGGATCGACTGACTGCCGATGATGACGATCTCGGGGTCATTCGCGATGGCGCCCGCGGCGCGAATCAGATGTTCAAGTGCGGAACGCTTCATAGATGCGCTGGCGTTCAACAGCCGAGAGCAGGCCGGCAAAGGGAGAGGACTGGCGGAGCCTCGCGGCCCGCTCGCTGGGCTCCATGATCAAGCTCGCAATCTCCGACCACGGCCTCTTGAGCAGAACGTTCCATTCCTTAAGCCATTTTGGGGTGGGCTGATGGGCCTCCAGTTGCCGCCAGCGTTGAAGATTGTCTCGGGCTTTCTTCAGTAGCGCCGGCTCGCGCTCAATCTTGCGGGCAATGGCCGCGTGCATCGCAAGACTTCGTGCCTCGTGCAGGCGGTGCGAAGAAAAGACCGCGGGTACAGTCGCTTTTTCCTCCCAACGTGTTACCGGACGGAATCCGGCCGCCTTACGGCGAGCGCGCATCCGACGCATCCTCTCGGCCGCGGTGAGCGGAGCTTGGGCGCCTGGGGGCCGTCCGCGAGCTGGGGTTTGTACCGGCATGCTTTATCGTAACACGTTACGGCACTAGTCGATTTGTGACACACGATAACCATAAATTATCGTTTATTACGGTCCAACACCCGCATATAAACAACAGCTTGCAGAGAATATAGCCGCCGCCTACACTGCGCCCAATGACCAACCCCGCGGCACCTGCCCTCCCCGCGCTGTCCCTGGAGCCCGCAGCGGGCTTTGAGGATGCCCATCGACTATCAGAGGAAGCCGCGAAGGCAATTTCGGCGTTCTTCCAGGAAGGCGCCTCACACAACACGGCGCGCTCTTATAAGACGGCTCTTCAATACTGGGCCGCCTGGCATGCGCTGCGCTTCGATGCACCGATCACGCCGCCAGTCCCGCCAGCGACGGTCATGCAATTCATTCTCGATCACCTGGAGCATCAGCCGGGAGCCGCAGCGCCAGAAACCACCTCCTACACGCCTCGATCCAAAACCACGCAGCACCTATTGCCGCTGGCGATCGATGCGCTGTTGGTGGAACGCGGCTACAAGGCAAAGCCTGGACCCTGGTCGATGGCGACTGTCCAGTCCCGGCTCGCCGCCCTTTCGAAGGCGCATGAGAATTTCATCGCCAACAACCGCCACCTGAATCTCGGACCCGATGCTAATCCCCTGCGGGACCCGCATGTCCGTCAGCTTGTGAGTGCGGCCCGCCGGGCCTATGCCCGACGCGGTCGACAGCCGTCTCGGCCCGTGGCCGCCACTTACAGTGTGCTCGAGGCCCTGCTAGCAACATGCGGGGACGATCTCATCGGTAAGCGCGATCGCGCCCTGCTCCTCTTCGGCTGGGCCAGCGGCGGCCGCCGGCGATCGGAGATCGTTGCGGCTACATTCGAGAACGTCCGACGTACCGAAGAAGGGTTCGTCTATCAACTCGGACGCTCCAAGACCAATAGAAGTGGCCGCATGCGTCCGGAGGACCTGAAACCAATTCAGGGAACCGCGGCCGAGGCGCTCGAGGCCTGGCTCAAGGTATTACTGGAGTATCGGATCACGCAGGGTCCTCTCTTCCGCCGGATCCTCCACGACCGAATTCTTGAGCCGATAAAAGACCAGGCCGTGCGCACCATCATCCAGCGACGGGCGCTGATGAGTAACCAGCCCCTGGGAAAGCTCTCGGCACATTCGTTGCGGTCTGGATTCGTAACGGAGGCGGCAAGATTTGGCATCTCGCTCGCGCAGACGATGGCGATGACGGGACACAAGAGCGTGCAAACGGTAATGGGTTACTACCAGAGCGGAGAGCTGTCCGCCTCGACGGCGGCAAAGCTATTCGATGCGACTCGACGGAAGCGTCATCCAATTTAGAGAGCGACTGCACTTTCGCGACTAGTGCTGAGGACCGGTCTAAGTGTCCGACACAAAATGGCGGTAGACGCGAAGTTCTAGGCCGGCGTAATAGGGCATAGCCTGAAGACCGATCTACAACGCCTTGCTTGTAGGAGCAGTCATATGAATGCGCTCATTCCACTCTGGATCATCGGAGGCCCAATCGCTGCCCTATTGATTCTCTCATTCTCGTTTAATGGTCCGAGCGCAATGGGCGGCCTCTCGCCTCGATTGCCGCCGCGGAGTCGTGATCTTCCTGTTGACCCTTCGGTGTCGCTCGTTGACCCGGTGCATCCAGACTCGACTCGTCGCTTCGTTTGAACTTTATTCCTTACGTACTCACGACGGGTTCGGCCTCTCCGTCGCGGAGCACGGAAGCATGATGGATGATGCCAGCGGCGATGCATATACCGATGAGAGTATTGGATGCGAATGTGACGGCGGACAGGATGATCAGCTGGGTGAGGATATGATTTGTTGATCTTCTTGCAAAATTCCTAGGCGCGGACCCGTCCCAAGTTCGACGTGCCGCCGCCTATGTCGGTGAGCCACCGTGGAAAGCAAAACAGCACGTTTGACCATTTTGGTCGATCCAAAGAAGAAGAGAGCTTTTGAGAAGCTCTGCGCGGATCAGGACCTGACGCCTTCACAAGTCCTCCGCCAGTTCATGCGGAGTTATCTCGCCCAGCACGGCGTGCGGTGGAAACGAACCTTACGACGCAAACGGCAAAAGGCGCGCTGAGCGCGCCCACGAGCTCGAGCCCGTCACGCGAACAAAATAGACCCACTGTGATCGCACACGCCAAGGATCGCTCATGCTCACCGGACACGAGGCCATAAAGGGCTTGCCGTCGCTCGACCCAATACGCGCCAGAACTCCGAATGCGACAAATCGGAGGTCCGACTCCTCACCCGCCCCTCGCGGGTTGCAACCATCGACCATTCCTACTACCCCATTATCATACAATGTGCGTTGTGTGATACGCGTTACAACTTTCTCGATCTCACGCTTATTCCGCCGACCAGAATTAAGCGCCAAATTGGCGCCTAATTGAACTTGCGAAGCCTGCCGCTCAGCTGCAGGATAGCGTGAACCGCTATATGACTAAGAACAATGAAGTTTCCTCAACTCTTTTCTACTCTCAAAAAGATCAGACAATTTGAACGACTGCAGCTTCCCTTCATCAGATCTTTGATCGATTACGACATCATCATAGAGATTGGCTACGCGCAGGAGAACAAAGCTCCGTTCACACCCAAGCAATTATTTCTCTTAAAGCTGGGATCGGTTACCACGGTGCGCCGCCGGTTGGCCCTCCTCACCGCTCAAGGCATTGTTTTACGACATGCCAACACGAAGGATCATCGCTCAGAGTTTCTCACCCTCTCTCCTGCAAGTCTGAAGCTCTTTGAGAAATTTGGCGGTGTGATTGCCGGAATCCTCGAGCCGGGTCGATAGCTACGCTCTAGCGCAGCGAACGGGTGCTTATCCATGCAGCTCGGCGCACTCATTCATAGTCAGCTCGAGGCGATCATCGATCGCTGGGAAGCGGCAACCCGCGAGGCCCTCGGGCCCTCGAAAGCAGCCACGCTCGGCGAGGCTCTGCATCAACCTTACCGGGATCTGATCATTCAAACGCTAGCAGAAACGCCAGGCGCGTTCTGCGCCGAGCGGTCCTCGAGCGCCCTCGATGGCGAGGGGCTCGGCGCTGCCGGCCAAGATAGCGCGGCCCGCTATGTGGCTTTGAGGTACGCGGCGGGACTGACCGTTGCGGACGTGGTCTGTGAATTGGGACTGCTTTGGCCGAGTGTCCTCTGGTTGTTGCGGACCACGGGTACCCTGGATCAGGAGGCATCGCTTGATGAGCTGGAACGCTTCACCGGCGCCCTGCACAACATGCTGGCGCGGTCCGTGCAGAGCTATTTGGACAGGGTGTCGGCCGCCGGCGATATGTTTCTCGCCATTTTAGGACACGAGATACGCAATCCTTTGCAAGCCGTTGCGGTAGCCGGGAAACTTCTCGCGGTTCCAAGTCTGCCCGATCCAACCAGAGTCGAGACCGCCGCGCGGGTCTCTCGCGCGACGAAACTCATGGATGGCTTGGTATCCGATCTGATCGACTTCACCCGTAGCCGCCTGGGCGTGAGAGCACGCGTGGAACGATCGGCCTGCGATTTGCGCGAGGCGTGCCAGGAGGCGCTTGAATTGGCGCAGATGAGCGCCCCGGAGCGCGAGTTCAGGCACCAGTTTGTCGGAAACCTGCAACTGCAGGCCGATCGCGCGCGCCTTCGTCAGGTGATGTCCAACCTGCTGAACAATGCCCTGCAGCATGGCGACGAAGCGACCCCCATCTCCCTGAGTGCATTGGGAACCGAGGAGAGCATTATACTGACAGTTTCAAATTTCGGGAGGCCCATTCCGGAGGAAGCGGCGCGAGTGATATTCGAGCCCTTGGTCCAAGTACCCATTTCCAGCGCCGATCCCACTAAGCGCTTCAAGCACAGCCTGGGATTGGGTCTTTACATCGCTCGCGAGATCGTGCGCGGGCACGACGGCACTATCACGGTCCACTCCTCCCCCACGGCCGGCACGACATTCACGGTTCGACTGCCGCGCCAACCGAGTGGAGGGTATTCCTGAGGCACGAATGCAGCCATATGTGGCCGCCTGGGGCACAATCCTAAAGTGCTACGTGACATGGCGCTTGAGCGTGGCCATGACTACGTTCCACTATCTGGATGAGCGCTGGGGAATTGACGCTCGTCCAGTGGCGACATCGTGGGCCCCAGGCGCGTCACGGTTTTTTTCGTCCTACCTGTTTCCAAAGCGAGCGAGCGGAATCTCTTCTGTGCGCACGAAGCCATCCAATCTCCGCGGCCTCAGCAAGAGCCGGGCCAGGCTCTTTGGCGGGCACCGATCTGGAATCCCGCGGCATCGCGACCATGATCCGCGGGGTTCGCGAGAGCACGGTTCGACGCTACATGCGACAGTTCGAGGCCGAGCCTGCTCTGCGGGCCGCCAACGATTCGCTCGTTCACTTCGCGCGCAGCCACGCGATCGTCGATCATTGGGGAACCGGATACGACGCTTCATCGGATTTGATGAGCCTGGATGCAGTAAGCAGATCTGGAACGCGCGCGTAGATCCGAAGCGTCGAACCCATGGTGTCGGGACCTATACCACCGTGCTCGATCAGTGGGGCATCCCCTACGATCAGCCGCTGCCGTTACTGCAGCGCCAAGCTGGCGCCGCCATCGAGGGAGTCATTCGACAACGCATCGTGCCGATCTCCCGGCTCGCGGTCGATACCCATGGGTACACCGATCTGGCTCAAGGCCTTGCCAAGCTCCTGGGCTTCGATCTGTGCCCGCGGCAACACGACATGCGCGAGCAGTGGCTGCACGTGCCTCGCGCGTGGCCGGAAATCCCGGAGCTCGAACCCATCCTGAAGCGTGACGTCGATCTCAACGACATCCATGCCGAATACGATGAACTTCTGCGCGTTGCCGCCTCGATCGACGAGGGCTACAGCTCAGCGACCTACCTGCTCGAGCGACTTGGTTCCGCGGCTCGGGGCTCGCGGCTTCATCATGCCGGCAGTCAGCTGGGGCAGCTATGGCGCACGGTCTACCTGTGCGATTACTGCGCGCAGTCGGCGTTCCGGCGCACCATTAACCGGCTGCTCGTGCGTGGCGAGTCAGTGCATCAACTTCAGCGTGCCATCCATTACGGTCCGATCCGCGCCGACCGCGGCCGGCGTCGTGAGGAGCTCTCGCTCATATCCGGCGCGCTGACGCTGCTCACGAACGCGGTCATCGCCTACAACACCTGGAAGCTCAACGAGGTGATCGAGGCGCGCCGATTGACCGGCCGAGCGCTGCCACCCGACGAAATCCTGGCTCACATCGCGCCAGTCTCCTTCGGTCACATTAACTTCCGGGGAATCTATCGCTTCCCGCTCGAGCGCTACGTCGATCGCCTGGTCCCGTCGATGCCGGTCGCCTTGAAGGCAGTGAGGGCGTGACTAACTTATCCACAGGAAACCGTTACTTTCGGCTATAAGTCGTAAACACCCCTATGTAGTGGCGTCTATCGTTGAAATTCGGATTTTGCTGGGCTGTTGAACGGCCCTCGCAGAATATCCGATAACCATGACGCTATCCCCCCGGGCGACGTCGAGGCGCAGCTGGCGCACCACGGCGATTCTGGTGTTGCCGCTACCGGAGTTGCTGGCGAGCCTCAGTCCACTGCTGCTGCACGAGCTGCGCGTTGTCCGCAGCCCTGTCGAATTTCGGCGGCGGCCCTCAGCCCGCCCTTCCGCTCGCTGTCCCGTAGGGAGTGGGACAAAAGCAGGGGTAACCCACCGGTATTGCTTGGGGCATAAAGCACACTCCGACGGGAGTGACGCATCTTTGCGAGACATAGCCGGGCATCTGGATCTTTATCCAATGTGGTTGCTCCGATAGCGATAGACTATGTCGATCGACTCTGGCCAATTCCCCTTGGAATGATGGTGGCGGTGTTGATGTCAACAGGTTACGCGGGACAGAGCCAAAGCTGGGCGTCATCGCCAGCACCGCACCTAGAGTAGGTCCCATCCGCCTAGAAATTTGATTTCGCTGTCCCATGCCACCTCTCCTCTCGACCGTTGATCCATCCCTCAAAGATCCCCGTGTTTGAGCCGATCAATCACAGAGCCTCGAGACTTCTGGTCAAAGCAGCTACTGGCGCTAATCTCGGCTTCCCGTTTCTTCGCACTCTCTTTCTCGGACGCTACGGTTTTATCGTATGCAGCCAGCTCGGCGTTGATCTCGTTGATTCGTTTGTTAACCGGACTAGAGTCGCTGCCTGGCTTCAAGTTCTTTAATAGATTTTGCTGTTCCGACAGCGCGGCTGCATCTTGCTTTTCTAGCTCTTCGTTATAGTTGATATTCTCCGTAGCTTCCAGCAATCGAATATTCAATTTTGTGGTGCATTCCACTTGATCCAACGCTTCGCGAGTAGCGAAGTGGTCGACTACCCAAGTCACGCCGCCAGCAAAGAAGGCGACGACTACTATGATCTCCTTGGTATCCTTGAGTGTCTTGAGTGCATTTTCCAGCTTTTGTTTGAATGTTGGAGGTGCTTCCGGCGCAGGAGGCGGGGCTGCTGCTGCCGCTCCTTCGGCCGCGGGTACCGTTACTGCTGGCGAATTCATTGATCAGTTGCGAGCCGGCACAATTGTAGCTGTTAGTGTCGTAGGCTTCACGAGCTCGTATACCTGATGGACGCCGTCCTGCCAAACGGTAATCTATCGGTGATCGATGGCACACCTCACAAGTGTAAGGATCATCAACAGCGGCGCCTTACCTCTTGAATCTAACGCGGCGACGATCGCGGGACGATGAGAGCGTGGGCACGATCAAGCTCTCGAGCCTAGAAGTGTTTTCGCTCCGCTCGCGCATGCTGTAGAGCGCGAGACTTTTGTTTGCTTCGGCCAATCGATAGCGATTCCGATACGGTGATAATAGGATGTCCTTGTAGTGGGCGATTTCCTGCCAATGCGCCTCCAGCAGCGGTTGGATTTCGTTAACGACGCATCCCATGCTCTGCCGCTCGTAGACGACCTCTGCGCTTTCCGGTCGCTTCACAGCAGCGCTCTGCTTGCGCATATCCTACGCCTTATCGGCCATTCCTCGCGGCCTGATCGGCGCGCCGGGGAACATCGCATTGCCCACACCGCCGGCCTCAGCCTCAGGATGCGATGCCTTCTTGAAACGGCCGGAGCCGTCTGGCGCGTATCCGACTGTCTCGACATGATGGCGGCCGGTCGGCCCAAGTGCACCCCCGGAAGACTCGCCGGCAGGTTCCGTGTAGCCGCGGCGAGTCGCCGAGCCGTCGTGCTGATTGCTTGACGGTGTGCCGTCGCGGTGCTGCCCGTCTGCGTATTTGCCAGGCCGGACGGACTACTTCAGCGCCCGCAAAGTGCCTGCGCCCAGGCGGCATTTTGTCGGGGGTCTTGATACCGTAGGTCATGTGTCTATCTCCCGAATGTGGGGTTACTGTTCGATCGGCTTGGCGAGACCTGCGGCCACGGTCGCATCGGCCACGGGCTCAATGACTTCCCGGCGCAAGTACGCGCGCGAATCGCGGATGGAGGCCAGCAGTGTCGGCTTGCTGGCATAGAAGATTGTTGGCATGGGTCACGGCGCTGCGCAAGACCTCGCCAACCCGCCCGCCGTGTCATTCGCTGAAATGGAGCCGGTCTGCTTCCATCAGCTCCGAGCGGGTCGTCGGATCTCTATGGGAAAAGAGCACGCCGGAGAACCACTACTGCGCCTGCATATCGCTGAAGCGCATTTCGGTAATGCAGCGCTTTTGTTCCCGCCAATGAAGGTTCTTGCATTAAAGCTGCGGATGAAGCTGCGGTCCCGCTCTCGAGCTAATTGCTGAACTCAGTGCCGCTGACTCTCCGGCTGAGGCCCGCACGGCGTGCCTCTGGCAATTCCTGTGGTCTCACTCACCGCTAGCGCTAGAGGTCCACTGGTGAGCTCATGGGGTACGTTAACGGGTTGGTATCCACATTCCTCCAAAGCCAGCCGATCTAACACCGATCGATGGATGCACTCACCGTGCTCGCGGTGCTCCCCCAGGGTCCGGATGTTCTTGCCGAATGCGCGATAGAGCCAAGTCATGGACACATTCAGTGTCGAATTGAAGCACGGCAGAAAGTAGTCCAGGTATTTATGATTCAGTTCTAACCCATGAAGCTCAGCCCGCTCCACCATCCAGTGCAGAGCCTCGTTGGCGAGCCCATCGGGTGAATACCCTCCGCCCACATTGCAATGAACGCCCGTAAACCAGGCCTGCTCCAAGGTGCCGGTCCACCCTGCCGGCCGCGTCCACAGGGTCGGGCGAAACGGTACGCGCTGCTCGTCGATTGCCAATGCGTGATAGGCGTTCTGAATCGTCGGGTGCAGATCGACGTTGTGGTAGCTGACTTTGGCGCTGTCCAGGACTTCACCCACCCGGCCTGGTAATCCCAAAGCCCCGACAGTGTCCCAGACGCCTATGAACAGGATCTGCGGGCAGGCACGGGGCGCGCCCATGCGGCGAAAATGCGGGTCCTCTAGAATGTTCTCAGGCACATCGCTACCCTTGTACTCCGCAAACAGGTCCGGTACGTAGAAGTCATCCGCCTTCTGCAGCAGGCCGAAGGCATTCATGAATCCTGCCAAGGTGCGCACCGTAAAAGCCCCGCGACTGAAGCCGAACAGGAAGATCTGGTCATCGGTGTCGTAGTTGTACACCAGGAATCGATAGAGATCCCGGATGTTCCCCTCGATGCCCTCGCCGAAGGCTCCGCCGGTCAGCTTGTCTAAGCCTGGGTGTGTGCCGACGCCGTCATGGTAGAAAACCACTTGATCGATGCCGCGTACATCCCGTGAGCGCACTGCCCGCGCAACCTTGGTCACATTGGTTGCGTGCCGCAGATGTGTCTCGCTATCTACTTGATCTCGCTCATTCCAGGTGCCATCGGCACATATGATCAGACGTTTCATGATTGTCTGCCCTCTTTTTTTTCTGTCCCGAACGGCACGCGAGCGGGCGGGTAGGCCGATTACGCGTAGAACGGATGCCTTGGTCGCTCACGCCCGCTGCTTGGCTCAAAGCTCATGGCACTTACAAAAAGCAATCCACGTATAGAGGACCCGGCACAAAGCGAAGTCCCGGCCCGGGCGTGGGAAGAGGCACCGACTTCGCCGCCTTGACCGTCTTATTATTCGGCAGTTCGATAGCAATCTGGTCGCTGCGAACGAACGCGCTCTGCTTGGCAAGCTGATCGATGAGGGGTCCTCGGGGAACCTCCGTTCCTTTGCTTGGATCATCGGGGTCTTCCGTCCCATAGACCCCTTCCTGCGTGGAGCACATCGACGCCACCGGGTGATCGTGCACACTCATTGCCTGTACTGCAACCTTGGGTGTCGCGTTGCCGCTGCCGTGATGTCCGACCTTGTAGAAGTGCAGGCTCGAGAGGATCTGCTGTGCGTCCTGGACGACGGTGCCGATTCCAATCTTGTCCGGCGTATCGCTGTCGAATAGCCAGTGCTCCCAATTGCCGGCCTGGGCATCCCCTACAAACAGCAGCCGCTTCCCCTTGTACTCGAACAGCACCACCAGACTCTGGTTGTTCAGAAATGAGTTCAGCTGCTTCGCTGCGACCAATGCCGCCTCCGGCTGGCAGGCTTTCAGAGACCGCTCCATCCGCTTCCTCGCGGCTCTGGCTCTAGTGAGGGGGATGTCATCAAACATCCACCGGCGGCCACCGACCCATTCCCGAAGCGCGCTGCGAGCAAGATCCGTCTTGCCGCCCGGCTCAGGCTCATGAAAGGGATTGATAACCCATTTGGCACCAAACGGCTCAGACACTGCCTGGTCGGAGCCACCGGCTTCCAGTCCGGCAGCCAGGTACTGACCCACACCCTTCTTGAGATCCATGAGCTTCATCAGAGCCATGTCGCTGACCGGCGGTGGCCCCAGGATCCTCGCCGTAAGTCCGGCCGCTACCAGCGGCGGCGGCAGGTTGGCCTGATCTCCGCCGGTATAATAGTCCGGCGTTACACCTGAGAATCCGCGCTTGAGTAACTCGAGCGCGGCGGCGTTGGAACCGCCGCCTTGTGAGGCATTCTCGCCGGTCGCGTTTTCCATGTACTGACGGGCCGTCACTTGCTGTGCGGAGGCCGCGGCTCCCAGCGCGCTAAAATGCTGCTGTAACAGGCTCGCCGCTCGTGTCAACTCGGCCTGGAACTTCATGGCGGCGGGAGAGTACTCGGACTCCCAGATCGGCATCCAGACGCCACCGACCTTGAGGCGTTTGAAGACATCGGCATGTCGCGCGAATCCGGCGATATGATCGGCATGACGGTGGGTCATGATGATGAGCGCCACGGTACCCCCCGTGGTCTGCGCCATATCGTTCACCGCCGCCTCGATACTGCCGATATCGCCGGTCTGGCTAGTGCCTTTGAAGACACCGCAGTCGATGATGATGTGTAACGGCTGCTTGTTGTCCTGCGCCAGCGACAGCAGGAAGAAGTCGCCGAATCCCACGCGGTACATGCGGACTCGAATCCCGACCTCTCCCGCAGCCGGGGTCCACTTCGCTGCCTGGGAGGCGTTTGCACCTATGGGTTGCGAGGCCGTGCGGGGCGACGGGGCGCTTGGCTTGCCCCGGGCACGCGTGGGACGAGCCGCACCCCCCTTCGCTTTCCCTTTTTTTCCTTTCCCCTTTCCCCTCGCCTCGCCTGGAAGCTTACGGGCACTCTGAGACTTGCGTTTTGCCATGGATCAGCTCCCGCTATGAATGTGCGCAAAGTTAGCTCGCAGACTGCCGGCCTCGCCTCCAGGCCGAATTCCCAAATCCTGGAGGAACGCCGCTTGTTGAACGGCGCGCCGCTTGCCGACATCCCCTGCCAACGGCTTCTTGATCACATAGCGCAGAAACGCCTGGGTCTTTCCACCCCCTCCGGCCGTACTGTGCGTCGAGACAATCAACGTGGCTCCGCCCCGCATCGGATAATGTTCCGAGTCCTTCTTGACCTTCCGTGTCTGCACCACCTCTGCCATGAGGTCCCATCGCACACTTCCACTCCGGTTGACGCGGTACAGGGGATGAAAGGACGGCAAGGTGTAAGCAACGTCCGGGGCCAGCTCGAGCAACTCCCGGTTATCATCGATGAATGCCTTCAATGCCCGGGCGGTGGCGGCCCGCTCGGCCGGATCCAGGCCCGATGGCCCCCCAAACGGCAGCCCTGCGACGACGATCTCATCGCCGAGCTGTGGCCAGCACAGCCCGTCGAGGGAAAAATACGGCGCATCCTGGGGCAGGATGTTGCGTCGGGCGAAGGCCTGCATCCAGGCGTTACACACACCCTGCGAGTCATCGGGGTCATAGTCGACCTCGGCTGTCAGCACCGCCCTGAGAAAGTCTCCAAAAGTCACATCGACCGGTGGCAGATAATCGAGCGCACGCGCGCACATGCGGAAAAACTCCTGAGCGGTACGCGTCGCCTCATCACACAACGCATCGGCAAGCGGCACTGGTATGTCATCGCTATCGCGCGCGCCGCCGGCCCGAAATACCTGCATGTGCCTGGAAGCACGCGCCATGTAGACCTTGAAAAAAGCCTCGAATACGGCCGCCACCAGGATCGAGCCGCGCTCATGACAATCCATCGGCTCGCGCAATTCCTGGATGGTCTTCGGGGTCCCGATCGCCGATCGCAGGCCCCACTCCATCCCACGCGCCTCGCCGAATTGCGCTGCCAGCTCGATCAGCGGATTCGCGTCAGAGCTGCCATCGTCCAGTCCCGAGGCCGATGCCTGATCCGCGAGCTCATCTCCCCTGAGCGCTGGGGTATAGAGTCGACCTTTGGTGCGCTGAATGGCGTCCATGAGCACTTCCCGATGGGTGAAGTGCCTGAACAGGGCGGCCAAATCGGCAAAGGCCTCGTGAAACGCTGCTACATCCGGGTTGGTCTGTTCCAGAAAGTGCTTGCGCAAGCCATCGACGATGGCATGAGTCATCTCGTGCACGATGATGTCGTGCGACAGACAGGTATAGACCGTCTGACCGGGAATATTGTGGCCGGCACTCGCCATGCCAGCCTGAAAATAGCCAAACAAAATACCATGTGCTTCAGGCGAGTAGAACGCGTTGGCGTCAAACATGGCGTGCGGATAGAGCGTCAGCGTCAGGATGTCGTCCGGCAGCCACCCTCTCTGGGACTTCTTGACCACCAGAGGACGCTCCGCCCGGCGCCAATGAATGCGCCGCCCCATTGCCGTCTCGAATTGCTCGATCGTGTCGCTAGCCACTGCATAAACCATCTGCTGGTGGAATCGAGGGTCGGATTCCGAGGGCGTCAGCCCATTAGGGATCAAAATAAACTGATTATCGAGATTCACCGGTTCGTAATATTTTTTACGGGTCGCATCGTAGTCCACAACCGCGATTTGATCGTAGGCACCACCCAGGTCGACCGGGCCTGGCGCCAACCTGCGGTAGCGGACGTTGATTTGCATTTCGTTGCCCAGGAGACGGCCGCGACTCGGGTCGAACGCGAATACCCTCAGGGGGCGTCTGGCCGGCGGTGGAATCTTGGTCGAAGCCGGAATGCTCATGACAATCCTCCCCTTGGCCTTTCTGGAACTGCGTCTTGTCATCGGCTTCTCAGGAGGTCGTTCCTATTATGTTTCTTGCATTATCCTCATGCCTCGCTGACCGATGGATTACCGATGACGCCCCAGGAGCGATCTTTGTTCGCTCTCTCAGCTCCGCCAATCCACTGCTTCGCGAACGGCCGTCGGCGCCACCTCAGCGCACAGTCCAGCGATCGTTGAAGGCGTCACCTTTCGGGTCGGGCCGGAAAATCTCGTCCTGACTCGTTAACATGAGATTCGCAGATACCCACCCTGCTCGCTCGGATACATGGCACGGTAGCCCCATTTGTCACGCAATCTTTTGCCACCCCACAACTCGGTTTGCGCAGTTGAATAGTTGAAAGCGAGCTCCACATTGGCGCCGCCGTGCTTAATCACGCGTGCGATCGCCTCAGGATCGGGATGATTAAAATGGGATCCATCAGTTGAGACGAGGTATCTAGGACAGGCTAAGAGTCTAATGAGCTCGGAGGAGACATTGCGTTTGCTACCATGATGGGAAAGCTTCGCTACATCTAGCCGCAACCGCCCACCTTCCGCCTCCGCAAGAGGCTTCAGCGACTGAATTAGTCGATCCACATGCGCGTCTCCCGTCAACAGTGCACGGCGTCCCTCAAATTCCGCCACCAGCGCGATGCTGCTCGCGTTAGGCTTACTCGAATCGGCGACGAATGTTGAGTCGGCCAGCGCCTCAATATCGATGTTTCTACCCAGCGCTTCGTAGCCCGATGGCACGTCTAACACTTTCGGGGGTTGATCGATGACCATCCCGGCATCCATGACTTCCTCTAGCCATCTCGGTGCGAGTTCTGCGAGCTGATGCTTGTCCGGAGAAACGACGGTCAGTTCCATCCCGCCAGCAAGCGATACGCGCACGGCCTGATCGTCTTTGATACGGACGGCGCCACCATTGAAGGCGCCGTTCCAATGCCAATTCAGTCGTCGGAGCGCTGCAGTCAACCGCTCGCCTTGAACGGCACCAAACGCCTCAAAACTGCCCCCAAGCAGATGATGGTAGCCATTGAACCAGACATCATTGAAGGTTACCGGCCGATTTCCCTCCTCGATCATGCTCAGAATACCCTCAATGTGATCGCGATCGACGTGCGTCACGATCAGGAGCTCGAAATGCCGTTCCTCTTGAGGAAGTTGCGCAAGCCGCGGTTTCAAAGAGGCCCACGTGGCCGCTCGCCCGCCATCGATCAAGATGTGCCGCCTAAGGCGTTCCGAGCCATAATTGAGCAGCAGGCAATCGCCTTCCCGCCCTGGCAACATCTCGATCTCGAAAACACTTTGTGTCATCCGCCGCGAGGTCCCAATTGGACAACCGTAAAGGGCTGCGACATGTCGGTCCGTAATGAGACGCGATGAACGGCCTTAAGCATGCGTGCGGCCTCTGCGTCACCATCTTCTGCAAACACGGTTAGTCCGCTGAGGAGCCAGCGTATACCGGCGGAGAAAAACGGCAGCCCGCGCTCATACGCCATGAACAACGCCCGGCGAGCCTCCTCCAGATCGCTATCGGATTCCTCATCGCGCAGCCTGAGGCGGCCGTATTGGATTGCGCCATCGGGTAGCCAAGGGAATGATTCCATAAGCATGGTGATCCAACGATGCCACCCCCGCCGCTCAAGGCCCTCCTGCGTTGCCACCAACACATAACCGCCGGCGGAGGCGGCCAGCGGATTGACCAGCTTTTCGTACAACATTTCCTTCGCCTGCTTAAACAAAAAGGAGGCGTTGGAAAGACCACCGGCCGTCATGAAACTCATCGCTGAGCCGAGCATTGAATCGCGGACCATTACCGAGGAGTGAAACGCGCCTGGCTCGACCCGATCGCGCACGAGAAGGTCAATGGGGCAATCTCTTTCGGCCTCGGGATCAAACCATGGACAGGGAATGGAGATGAGCTCCACCGTTTTTCCAAACCGCACAAGGCCGTACTGCCGCTCAACCGAAAGCCGTGGATCGCCCGTGCCGGGAACTTGAGAGGCCAATCCCAACTGTGCAGCCGTCAGTACAAAGCTCTGCAGGCTCGCATCGGAATCCTGCGGCTGCATTTTCTGCCGCGCACCGAGCCAAGGAGGATTCTCCGGTACCTGCTTGAGGGAGCCCGCAAGTGCCTCCCAGATTATCCCCCCACTGCCGGCCGCGACGTATCGGTTGGCAAGCGGAGCGGTCTCAATGCTAGGGGGGTCGAGCAAATATCGTAGGCTTGCGCGGGTCTTGACCCAGGTGAACGCATTAGCGATACGGCCGCCGGCCAGTTGATCTAGCTGGTGCTTCTCAACTTTACTCGCAAACTGCTGCCACCCCAGCCACGTCCGCCACGGCTTATCCGCGCGCAAGCGTACTTCGACGGGAGGCCCTTCTGAGGGTACTTCGACTTCCTCACTCACCATCTCGCCATTTGGCAGCTGTGCCTCGATGAGGTAGCGGCCTGCGGCCGCCTGTATAGCCCTGAAATTCATCCCCTCGCCCGCAGGAATGGTGATGTCGCGGTAGACGGCGGTGGTCAACGTCGCGGCCCCGACTGGATAAACGTTTGCGACGGCGCCCTCCCGAATCTCCCCGCCCGCGAGTCCTTTGTCGAGCCGAATCCTGAGTTCGCTCACTTCCGGACCTCTAGTTCGACGACGCGATAGGCTGGTCGCACGTAGTTAGTCTTGCTTACCTCGCGATACTCTTCGCCTGGAAAAGTCGCCTTAAACTCATATTCCCCGGGCGGTAGTTCGAGCCGCCACCTCTTCTCCGCGGTCGGCGGCCGGCCCTCGTGCGCATTCCCGGAAATCCAGCACGCCAGATGGGCGCGCGCCGTAGCGTTGTCCGGCTTACAGGAGACCTCGACCGGAATCTTGGGTTGTTGCAGGTAGTGAATCTGCACTTTCGATTGATCCCCAGTTGCCGGAACCTGAACCTGCTTGCCGCCGTCCTCAAATTCGCGTCGCATGAAATAGTCGAGCGCATCGAGCAACCTGCTCGTGCTGACACGCCAGTCGCCATCCTCATCATCACTCCCCGCTCCGTTGAAGGACTTGAGCAACGCCTCTGTGAAGACGCTCGGGCGCTTTGGTCGCGCGTACGCCAAAGCACCCGCGAGCGAGGCATAGAATACGGGCGCCTGGCGCAGCGGCTTGTTGCGTCGTGCATCTTTCCTGATCTGAACCAGGGGCCGGCCAAGGTAGTCCCGATTTTCGAGCAGCATATCGCTGGTGGCACGGCAGGCATCGACGAAGTAACACTGCTGCGAAGCCGAGCAGCCGTTCATCCCCAGATGTAAACGTCGGAAATCGATTGCTCCATCCAGCGCGTTCTGATTATTTGCACCATAGTCCTCCGCCAGAAGCGCCGCATCGCTTCCCTGCGCGATGCCATGGCCGCAGAAATAGAAGAGAGTCATGTTTTGATCGTTAGCATCGCCTCGGATCTTCCACTCCGCCACGGCCGTCGCTATGTTCTCGATGCTCGCGCGCTCAAGCTCGATACTGGCGCCCGTACTCGGATGCAAGTAGCGGGAGGTTTCGCCGCGAATTGCGTTGAGTTCTTCGGATATGAGGAGCGCCACCGTGGCCAGCGGCTTGCCTGGGTTATTGAAATGCTGAATGAGCCAATCGGCAAAAGCACGCCCCGAAACTGGTGGCGATGTGAGCTGCCCGAGACCCTCATTGTCGTCGCAGACGGGCGGCACTCCACCTAAGAGGTGCGGATAACAGCCGACCGCGATGACCACGGCATGCGTCGAGGGTCCTGCCACCGCGTTTTCATGAACGACAAACCGAGCCACTGCTGATCCGCCCCCCATATAGATTCGAGCTCGCGCGTCGGATTGCCGAGTATGATCATGCGCCAGCTCAACTAAGGCGTCGAGTACACTGTAAATTCTTACAGTTTGCGCTAAGGTCGCGATACGAGCACGCTGGCGCATGGCCGGCTCTGCGCGAATCTGTCATACCTCCAGCCCGAAGTGCGATAAATCAATGACCGTGAGTCAATTCGATCGAGTGCGCGCATAGACCTCTGCGGTGTGGAAAAAATTAGAGAAGCTACCCATGGGTGTGGCCTTTAGTAACGATCGCCGTCCACTTGATGCTATTTCCCCTTTGAGGTTGCGGATGTCTGTCATCAGCACGCCTCTGTCCTTTACATTGACGTATCCGCAAAACGTGGACTTGCGGACGCTAATTTGCCGGTGCTGAGCTGCCAGCTATCAGTGATGTAATACTGGCGGCTAGATCCGAGTCTTGTACGACGAAGAAAAGGCCGCCACGCCCATTTTGGCTGCTACCGCAGTTGCCGCTTAATGCGCCTTGTTGGTTCATATCCCCGAATATCGCGAGCGATGAGCCTCCATCGGTCGAAACGCCGATCTTGGCGTGGTTACCGTTGGGAGTGCCGCCTTTGAGACCAAAATCGGTGCCTTCCCAGCTGCCAGAGGTAGCGATGTCTACTGCACCCGGCTTCACGAGACTCCCGTTCCAGCAGTCGATCGAGGTGGTTGCGGTGGTCGAATTGATTGCCGGATGTGTCCACCAACTAGCCACCCGCAGCGGAACGGAACCTAAAAGGCCAGAGACCAGCTGCCAGGGCGGCACCTGCAGCGCCGATGGCTTAGAAATGACCCGAACACCGCTCGACAACATATCTATTGTGGGTTCTTTGCTAGAGGACGGCTGATGGCCGAGTGCCGCGACGAGTGCCTGCACGTCTGCCGGTCCGCCGTTGGAAACTATCTGCACGTCCCCCGGGTCCGTCCCGACGCTTGCGTTCTTAAGGGCGCGCAGCACCTTGACCAAGTCCTCCTCAGTCAGCTGCAGCGCAAAGAAATGCTGGCTGAACATTACGTTATCGTCCGTCACACAGCCTAGCGTGTTGCCGTCCGACTGACGCGGATGCTCCTGATTTCCCGAGCCCGGCCAAGAGGGTGTGGTCACTTGCATGACGATGCCGTTGCCAGAGTCGTCCCAGGCGACCAGACCTTTCGAATGTCCCCAGGGCGAATTGCAGTTTGCGCCGCAGCCTGACACGTTGGGATCACCTTTAAACTGATCGTTCCACACGGCATAGTGGAGGCGCCCGTTATAGATCTCATCGTACGTCGCCCCAATTGGGTCCTCCTCGGAAGTACCGGCACACCCCGCACCGGCCTTCAGGGTCGGGCTCTCGCTGCTGGCGAAGACAAACTGCTGCCCATCGGAATAACTCTTCGGGCTTCCGCCAAACGGGCAGCTCGCCGGATGGGCGGCGCCCGCGCCACACCCTGGAAACGCCACTGAGTTGAACTTGAATACGAACCACCATTCCACGGGGTGGTCCTTGGACAACAGCGGAGTCGGCCCCCCGCCGGTCGCCGCTACAACGGGTGATACCGCTGGGCCGGCCGGAGTGTGAGACAGGGAAGCGCCCGTCTCCTCACCGGGAGGGCATGAGGCGATTTGCGTCCAACGCTTGCTGACGAATGCTGAAGAGCCGCCGGCTTGCTGCACCTGGTACCAGGACGCCTGTGAACCCAGGAATGGCAGCGATTCCCCTGGTCGCAGCGTCCCCAGACGTGTACTTTGCGTCGTCGGGCCGGCCCGCAGCATGGTCCCCGTGACAACATCCGATGACGGGGATACGCAGTCGGCACCGACGGCAGCTTCACTTCCCCAGGCACCCAAGAGGACCAGAACAAGCGTCTGAATTAGCCTTCGAACGTCGTGAATGTGCATGAGATTCTCGCTATTGCGATTTCGCCCGAATTAAAAGCCCGCAACCTCAGGATAGGCGGTACGCATAAGGTGAAGCCCAGTCCCGATCGAAAACACTCTGAAGAGTGCGGACAAGGCCCGGGTGGTCAGCATTGAAGCTACTCCCAGCAGTAGAGGCAAAATAATCCCAGGTCATGTTCGATGTACCGACATTGATCCGGCGATCGGTCACAATGTACTTGGTGTGATTAACCCGGGTGTGGCCCGGGTACTTCCGAAGGCTGCCGCTCGTGCTGCTCCAACCTGGGATAATGAACTGTTTGATCTCCAGCTGTCCGGCGGTCATATAGCTGTCAGCGCGCCCGGCATCGGCAGCGCTCTGGAGTGCTCTCAAATAGGGCTCGATCAGGTCCGACGTATGAGCCCATTTGCTTACCAACAGCCGCACGTAGAGTTTGCGCGTCAACACCCCCTGTAGGAGGGCATCGAACAGACTTGGCCACCAAACGGGCGTATTGTTTGGAATCACTCCTTCCTCGCCCACCGGAGGACCTACACCTTTACGGCTGTAAAGCCCGACAGGCGCGAAGTCCATGACGCTCACGCACACGGACTTGCAAGCGTCATGGACGGTTTCGACAATTCCTTCGCCGTCCCAAGTTCGCCCCGAACCGCGAACCTCGTCGGGGCAGCCAGTCAGAAATACTCCCCCCTGCTCGCCGTTGAGCTCCAGCAGCAACGGACTTTGAAGGTTGTAAGGAGTAGCGTATTGCTTATCAGCCAGCGGCGACCGCGCTCGCTGGGTTTCGGGCACCAACGCGGACCATGGCGGCACGCGGCGATCGACGCGCACCAACGGGTCGAAAACCTCCAGGCTCGAAGGTGGTAGCTCGCTGAAAGCGCACCACGCGTTGAAGTACTTTGTCGCGTCGGCAGCCAACTGCGGGCAATCCTCCACCGAGATGCCCATCTCCTTCACTTGTGTAATCGACTTCCAATCCATGTTTGCCGAACCCAGGTATATGTCATGGGCATCGAAGATCCAGAGTTTCTGGTGCATGATTCCGCTGCCGCCGTACCATTTACCCATGTCGATCGAATTGATCGATATACGTTCCGGGAACTCCGCCTGGAGCATGTCGGATTCCTGCTTCTGCCCGGAGAACCCGGGACTTTGGAGGATGCGGATGCGGACGCCGCGGCGGGCGGCCTCGCGAAGGGCCTCGTAAAGCGCGCTTCCGGCGCCGGCCCCCATGGCCTCGAGTTGCGCGGTTGTGAACCCCTTCTCATCGTCGCTCTTGGGATCGGGCAGAAGGGCCCAGTACATCGCAGTCAAATCGATAGTGGACTGCGCGGCGGACGTTAGGCGCGCCAGCTCGTCTTCCGTATATCGAACGCCGGGTGTGTCGCGAAATTCCTCCAATCCCTTTGGAATCGATTCGACCAAATAGGCGCGGGCGCTCATGAGTGCCCCGTACGGGCAGACTCTGACGTCTCAACCGGGCGCCTTTGATGTTGGGCTTGATGCGCAGGGAACATGGTCAAAAAGATCCCCATCCAACTTGTCATCCGAGCCAGCAGCAAATCGTAGTTCTCGGGATCGCGGGCTGGTCGCTCATAGGTTCTGGCGTCAGCTTTTCTGTGATGGGAGATTTCGGACGATGTCCTCCGCGGTCCGCAGTGCCAGCGCCGACAACGTGAGCGTCGGATTGGCGGTGCCCACCGTCGGAAAGGTTCCGCTTCCGACGAGATAAAGGTTCGGGTGGTCATGCGAGCGCTGCCACGAGTCGACGACTGATGTCTTGGGATCGATGCCCATACGATATGTGCCCATGACATGACCGGCGCCGCCGTAAGTCAGTAGCTCGTTCTCGCCGTCGATAGGAATTTTAAGCAGGGAGGGATCCGTGATATTGACTTCGGTAAAATCGATAGCCCCCAGCTTCTTGAAAATCACTTTCCGCATGCGCACGGCCGCGACAAAACCTTGCCGTGTGTACTCGGAAATATTGTAAGCAATCTGCGGACGCGGCAAACCCAAACCATCCAAAAGCGGCGAGAGCGTGACTCGATTGTTGGGATCGGGACTTTGCTCAATCGGGAATGCGATCCGGAACTGCCGTGAAATGAGACTGCCCAGGGTCCGTGCAAGATCAGCGCCGAACAGCGTGCTGTTGTCGGCCAGTTGACTGAAATCCTTTTTGTTGAGCCCGCTGGAGTTCATACCGTTGATGAAATCGAGCGTGGTTACATTCGGATCAGAGCCAAATTGAGCATTGCCCCCGACCAAGGAATTCCAGCCCTCATTGCCCAAGCTGATCCGGAAGGCGGCACGCTGACTGCGAAATGGCCCATCGCATAGGTCGCCGATGGCCGAGGTCACGAGCGGACCGCGATAGGGAAATACAGGCTTCGGCAGCAGTCCCCAGGCGAGATATTGGGGGTGATCCATTAGATGGCGTCCGACCATATCGCTGCTGTTAGCGACGCCATTGGGAGTCTGCCCTTTGTTTTTTGACATGAGCAGCAGCCGCGGTGTCTCGATACCGTTGGCAGCGATCACGTAGATCTTCGCCTTGAGGCAGCCATTCCCAGTTCTTCGGGGTCGGACTTCGCCATCCGGCCGCCCATCCTCCTGGTCGTAAGTGATATAGTTGATGCCACTGACGCGACCGTTCTCGAGCAGGATCTCGCTGGCGACGTGGTGGTGTTTCAACTTCGCGCCGGCGTTCAGCGCCTCATTCAAGGTAATCGTCGGATCGTATTTCGCCTGGATTGGGCAGATGGGAATGCAGTTGGTATTGCCGGCGCAGGCACGACGATTCCGATACGGCTCAGAATTTCGGGCTGCCGGGAGGCTGCGTACCCGGAGCGCCGTGACGGGCTTCCCCATCCCGAGAAAGCTGGTATCCACGTCGGACAAGTCCGAAAGGGCCTGGCCAATACGTTGGTCAAACAACGATGGTGGAATCCTCGGCATCGGATACTTGTAGTTCGGGCTGAAGCTGAGATTAGCAAAGTGCTGCTCGTCGACGTCGGCGGCCACACCGAGCTCAGCCTCCGCTCTCTCGTAATACGGGGGCTTGTGCGCCACTATATGGGTGGCAAGATCCTCGTACTTGATCGGCCAGTCCGGGAACGGAAAGTCCCTTTGGCCGTTACCGAAAGTCGTCTTCATTAGAAAATCGTTAGGCACCAGTCGAGGCGTCAGCCCCATCCAGTGCGACGTCCCCCCGGCAAGACGTTCATAAGTACTTTTGAAGGGGAGCGTGCTACCCCTCTGATCAAGATAGGCTTGTTCAGGTTTCTGCCAGTTGGAGGCCCCCGTGGTCTGCGATGACGGCCTGCCGGCGGCGACGTTCACAGGGTCAATGAACTGATCATTCGAATCACGCACTGCGGGGGGATAAGGACTTTCCGGTACTTTGCGGCTAGTCTTATAAAAGGCCTCCATAAACGCGTTGAAATTCGGCTGGACACCCGGCCCCGCCTCGAGAATTACGACTTTCACGCCGTTCTGACTCAATTCTTTGGCGATGAACGATCCCGCAAATCCAGACCCCACAATCGCGACATCGCACGTAATACAACTATCAACCATGACGGGCCTCACGTGTTCGAAGGGTTGAAAAGCGGTAGCGGAGGACCATTCGGATCGTGGGGGTCGCGCGACCAGTAACCAAACTGCAAGTTGCTATACCCCATTGGGTGGGCGCCGGCGATAAGCCAAACCAATCCCTGGGTGTATGCCTTGCCGCGGTTGTCGGGCACCACCTGGGATGCAACCAATTGGCGGCGACCGGGCACGGCGTTAGCCTTCAGATCATCCGGCTTGTACCACGAGCCGAGATACCAAAGCAGAACGATGCTCCGCGCGAGAAACTTTGTTTCGTCGTCGCTGCCTTTGACCTTGGCGATGATGTTGCCCGGCGAAGCGCTATTATCATTGCTAATCTGCAGCAGTTTGCGGAATGTAGACGGCGCGGAGTGCTCGGTGATCCATTCAAAATAGGTATCCTTGATATTGATCGGGTCGACACTTGGATTCGAACCCAACAGCTCGGGCGCCAACGTTAGTCTGTCTACTCCCGTGAGAGACTCGGAAAGCACTAGAAAGGCCAGCATGTCGGTATTCGGGTCGGGTGCTTGCGCGTAAGCCGATTTGGCCAGCGGTAGGACCGCTGCCATTGCGGTCGCAGCCACCGTTCCAGCGACCATGGTCCGACGCGAGAGTGTACCGGCTTGAGTCAGAGGCTCCGCGCCTTCCGCGTTGCCTTCGCCACGATGATCCATCGATATTCTCCCAGGGTGATCTCGCCCTACTGAGCTTTTTCCAGTATGAAGGTGAAATCGGATTGATTCAGATTCGCCCTGCCAGACTGCGGATTCGACGCGCTCTTTTGAAAGCCCACCGCGTTACTGTGACATGCGATACAGCTCGAGGAGGCGAGCGGCACGTCTCCCTGACTATACGTTTCAAGCGTGGAGTTCGCCAAAAACGTCGGCGCCGGCGAACACGTCATATCCGGCTGCTTGAAGAAGTCAGTCTTAGGGTCTGGGGAACTCGGGCTTTTTGCTTGCTGACTCGTGCAACTAAACGCGCTAGGCCATTGCGTGCTGATCAGCATGTAATTCTTCCACACGCTGTTGGATAACATGCTCTGAAAAATCGTATTCATATTCTTGGCGGCGTTCGTCAGCGGCGTGTCACGGACGATCTGACTCTTGAACGAGTCATCGCTTCTGAACCTCAACTCCAGTGCCGGATCCGGATCCCAGGGTGTCGGCGGCGTTGCGTTCTCAGTGCAATCGCCTTTGCAACTGACACTGAAGAAACTGTACGGACCGTGGAGCGTGTGCCCGGTGACCTCATCCCGGGCCGGCACGTTCTGGACGTGCTCGAATGAAGTCCAGATCCATTGAGGACGAGTCACCGTTTTATGCACAGCGTGAAAGCCAACCAGGCCCAGAGTTTCCTTTACGCACCGCCGCGTCCCGGTAGGCGGAGTCAAAACCAGTGCATCGACCATGTGAAAGTTCTTGGCCTGGATTTCATTGGGCGACAAAATCCTCCAAGATACCTTCAGCATGAAGGCGCCCAACTCGCCCGCCGCATTCTGTCCGGCCGGAAAGTCCACCGAAAGGCTAGTATTGGCGACTTGACCAGCTTTGGTGTTCAGATGATTAGCCAAGATGTAATTAAACATCTGCCGATTCATCAGGATGTCGAAGATGGCGTAGTGGCCCTGCTGGTCGATCAACGGACCCGTCTTGAACGGTTCGTTAAAGCTCTCCTCAATCATTTTCACAATCATTCTTTTCGGAAATTGTCGATGCAGATCGCCGCATTCCGGCGGCACCAACCTCTCGCGCTCGGCCTCCATCCCCCCTCTATCCGTCGGCCACTTGGGCGGCAACTGATTGGCCGGCAACATGACGTCGAGCAATTGCTTGAAGCTGTTCATGTCCTCCCATAGGGTTGGGGCGCCCGCCTGAGCTTGCTCGATGGGTGTCCCGTCAGCGGGTGAATTCAGCGCAACAAAGGTGCGCCAGGAATAAAAGTCGAAGCCGCGCTGCAGGTTATCCAGCCCTACTGTCCTACCGAGCTTATCGACCTCTTGGCCGCTCGTATTGACACTTTCCTGACACGGCAGACCGACTCCAAAAATGGACTTTCGGGTCGCGTCATTGATCGGGAGAAGGCCCGCGGGTAGAGCTGCCCCATCCAACGGGCCCAAGAAGGGATCCTTCTGGCCATTCAAAGGATCGTCTGCGGGCACATTATTACGCACCGCGGCACCGGTACAATTCAATCCTCCCCCAGTAGCCGCAGCGGCAGTTGTCGCCGCCACCGTTTGCGACAACGATGGCATTGAGAACATAGACAACGAAATTAGGCCAACTGCAGTTGCGAGTCCAACAGCGAGCGATAGGCTGTACCGCATATTTGGTGTGTCCCTGTTCTCACTCCAGCGAAAGTCTTACATCGTTCGGACGAGGCTCCTTCGTGCCATCACCCTCGCAGCAATTTGCTCGATCGGGCAGATTTTCTGTGCTCGTTTGATCGATTGCGCTCTTGCGGTGATTGACCATCGCGCGCCCCCTGGGCGCCGCGCTCACATGGAACTGGAAATGGGCGGCATGCCCCAGTAGGCGTTTTGCCGTGTCATTCTTGGACCCACGTTCCTGCTGGTGTTCCACCCGGATTCTTCTGCGCTTCCATAAGCAGCCGCTATGCAGTCGAACGACGGGTACGTTACCAAGACCAGATTACCAATTGATCACAAATGTCAGGTGCTGCTGCATGGCGACAACGTCAATTCGACGAATCTGGAGCACTCCTAACGGTACTGTGTCCCGCTAATGAGTGACCCTCACCCTGTCAAAGCTTACAGGTGGTCGCGCAGCACTGCCCGTGATATGAGTTCGCGCGTCCGGGGCCCACTCTCACCAACTGAGGTGCGGTCACCTAGCGCACTACAACAGCAACATGGCTTACCATCCCACCCGCAAGCTGACGATTTTCGCGCTCGATCCGAGCGTGAAGTCTTCTAATCGCATCCTCAGAACACAGATCGAGATTCCGAACGAGCCGCTGGAAATTGGTCCGCGCGGCTATCGCGCATTCATCATCGATTACGACTCGAGCACCGACTCCTATCGCGATCCCGCCCCGGTACGGCAGGCTCGCGAGTCTCCGCAGCCCCCCGCCGATCCATTTGAGCACTCCAGCGACGCTGCGCTGATGGCAAGCCCCGAGTTTCATGCCTTCATGGCCTTCGGCATCGTCATGAAAACCCTCTCACGCTTCGAGTTCGCACTCGGCAGGCGCCTGAGTTGGAGTTTCTTGTCCCATCAGATCCAGATCGCGCCCCACGCCTTCTCCGACGCCAACGCCTTCTATTCCGACAGCGCGCAGGGCCTGTTCTTCGGATACTTCCCGAGCAGCGACGGCAAGCGCCTGGTGTATACCTGTCTCTCCCACGAAATTGTGGCGCACGAAACCACGCACGCGCTGCTCGACGGGCTGCGCGAGCGATACACGGATCCGTCCTCGGCGCAACAGGCCGGCTTCCACGAGGGCTTCGCCGACATCGTCGCGCTGTTGTCTATCCTATCGGCACCGTCCATCGTCGAGAAAGTAGTGGACCTGGGGTTGCCGCAGGCCCGCGGCGGCGCGATTCGCCGTGAGAGCGTGACGGTCAAGGGACTACGCAATTCTGGACTGTTCGGGCTAGCGCAGGAAATGGGCTCGGAATTAGCCGGCATCCATGGGCATGCGCTGCGGCGCTCCGTCAAGCTGAGCCCTGGCAAGAACTATCTCGCCTCCGGCGAGTGTGAAGAGGCCCACAGCTGCGGCGAAGTGCTCGTGGCCGCCGTACTGAATGCATACCTCGCAATTTGGGTGAACCGACTGCGGGCGATCGGTGACCACACGAGACTAGATCGCCAGCGCGCCGCCGAAGAAGGCACTGATGTCGCCCACCACCTGCTGAGTGTCTGCATTCGCGCAATCGACTACTGCCCGCCTACGGATATCGAATTCAGCGACTTCGCTAGCGCTCTGTTGACTGTCGATGCCGAGCTCAACCCGGATGACACCCGATACAGACTGCGCGACAGCCTCCTCCAGTCCTTCTGCAGCTACGGCATTGCGCCGACGTCAAAAGGAGCCGCCCACCGGCAAGCAGGCTCCTGGGACCCGCCACCGGACACGGCGCAGTTGGTCTACGACCGAACGCACTTCGAGAACATGAAATCCGATCCCGACGAGCTGTTTCGATTCGTTTGGGAGAACCGCGAGGCGTTCCGGCTGCACGATCAGGCTCACACCCGGGTGCTGTCGGTGCGTCCCTGCATCCGGATCGGGCGTGATGGATTCACGCTGCGGGAGACGGTCGCCGAATATCATCAGACGCTCAAGCTCTTTGCGCGCGAGTTGCCCCGATTCGGTGTTACCAGGCCGCGGGGTATGTCAGCCGATACAGAAGTGACTCTTTACGGCGGCAATGCCGTCATCTTCGACGAGTATGGGCACGTCAAATACAACATCGGCAAGTCGATCCTGGATAGGCGGCGTCAGTCGAACCGACTGACGCACCTCTGGAAGAACGGCGCCTTCGAACCGGGGGCGGGGAAAGCCAGGGCCTTCTCGCGGCTGCATTTGAACCGCAGCACCAACTGGTATCGCGCGATCATTTCGCCCGATTACACGACTGCGCAGAAGTAGATCATGTCCGCATCACCGACATCGCTCACAATCCGCATGTACAACGTCGGCTTCGGCGATTGCTTCCTGCTGTCGTTCAAGTATGCGAACCGGTCACGGCATGTGCTCGTGGATTACGGCAGTACCTCAGCCCCCAAATCCACACCTAAGCATGGTCCGAAGAAATATCCGACCAGTTATATGAGCGTCGTCGCCGAGGATATCAAACGCGTGTGCGCCGGCAAGCTCGACGCCGTCGTCGCGACGCACCGCCATCGAGACCACGTCAGCGGCTTCTCGAGCGATACGGGCACCGGCCAGGTCATAGCCACACTGAGTCCCGGCTGCGTGATTCAGCCGTGGACTGAGGATCCGAGGGCCAAGGCGTCCGCGCTTTCCGCCACCTCCTCGATCTATACGCGCGGCAGACCGGATCATCGCAAGATGACCGCCCACTTCCTCGGCGCGTTGGAGGATATGCACCGGGCCGCCGAGTCAATTCAACAGCTCGCCGATCGAAGCGATTTGGCTGGCTCGCAAACACTGGAGCAGCTGAAATTTCTCGGCCAGGACAATGTCAAGAATCCCTCGGCCGTGAGGAATCTGCTGCACATGGGACAAAAGAGCCGGGCCTACTACGTCAACGCCGGCATGAGGCTGAATTTCCTGCCCGGCGTGCGGTGTACCGTACTTGGCCCTCCAGCTCTGCGGCAGAGCGATGCTATCCGCAATCAGCGTACGCGCGACCCGGGCGAATTCTGGCAGTTCCGTAGCTTCTGGGCATCGCAAAGTCGCGGCTTGACCAGATCCACGGCGTTTGCGAAGCGGCGGTCTGTTTCAAAGGCAACCGCACATGGCATTCCGCCGCCCAGTGTGCGCTGGTTCGTCAATCAGGCTCGTCAAGTACACGCCGATCAGATGCTCGGCCTGGTGCGTGATCTGGATGACGTTATGAACAACACCAGCGTCATCCTGTTGCTGGAGGCGGGGCGACGCAAAATACTGCTTCCCGGAGACGCCCAGATCGAGAATTGGGCCTACGCCTTGAGCAAACCCAAGTGGCGCCGACTGCTGTCGGATGTGAATGTGTACAAGGTGGGACATCACGGCAGCCGCAACGCGACGCCGAAATCCCTATGGGATCTCTTCCACCGCACCGGCGTTGTCGGCAAGGCTGACCGCCTGGAGACCTTGTGCTCGACCAAGTCTGGCAAGCACGGCTCAGCACGTTCCGGTACCGAGGTGCCCCGACGCACGCTGGTCGCCGATCTTCGTAGTCGCAGTACCTTCACGTCGACGGAAGAATTGAAGGACGAGTTCTGCTACATAACCGATCTTGCACTCTAGAGAGTCCCATGACAGACAGCGCGCTGAGCCCACTACACGAACTGGCAGAAAGACAACCCGAGGCCGGCACCGCGCTGTGTCTATCGGGTGGCGGCGTCTACGATAACCTGGGGCTCGAGACGGCATGGAAGCGCTACTACACGCTCCTAGTCAATGACGGTGGCGCCCACTTTCAGTCTCAACCCAACCCCCATCACCACTGGGCGCGTCACTCCTACCGGGTACTCGACCTTATCGACAGTCAGGTCAGGACGTTGCGCGGCCGCCAGCTCGTCACGCTGTTCAAATCCCGCGAGCGCAAGGGCTGCTACTGGGCTATGCGGCAGCTCTACCTCAACCGCCCCGCTGAAGCGCCCAACGGCAGGGACTGCCGAGCTCGCAGCGACACCGAGCCGGCTTCAGACCATGGACGCATCGGTCGAGGAGCGGCTGATCGACTGGGGTTATGCCGTCTGCGATGCATTGCTGCGCGCTTATTTCAATCCCGAATTTGCCGTACCCAAGGATTTGTCGTATCCGGCAGCCGACATTTGATGCATACGATGTCAGCGTCGAGTGCAACCTAAGGAATCTGCCGCCATGAACGCTCCCCTGCTGCCCGCCCCCGTAAACACGTCCTCAGCACCGGCATCCGCATCTGAGCACGTCAACATATTCATCAGCTACGCTTCGGCGGACAACGGCATCGCGGTGACGCTCTGCAATGAGTTGCTCGCGATCGATCCGCGTCGCGTCTCCTGCTTTCTTGACACCCAGAGTATCGAGTGCGGAGTAGACTTCCAGTCCGAAATCGATCAGGCGCTGGAGCGCGCCGACTGGCTCGTGTGTATCTTCACCGGAGAGCAGAGCGAGTATTGCGGCTATGAGATCGGCGTCTTTTCCAGAGTGCATGGGCTCGTCCCGGGCAACGTCAACAATCGGCTGGTCTGCCTGCACGATGTGACGACCTTGCCGACGCTGTTTCGGCCTCATCAGAACACCCGCGTCATCTTTCCGCCGGAAGGCTTGTCGGATTCGCCGAATGCCGATGAGGACAAGTTCTTCGGCCCCTCGCCACTGGCGAAGTTCTTCGCCAATGTCTACAACTTCAAGAACCTGTACGTAGCGCGCGATCTTGCCGAATCGCAACGGCAGCTGTACAGCATCTGTCAGAAGGCCAGAAACGTTACCAAGGCCTTCATTGACGCCATGGCCAATGACGTGCGATCCGACAGTCCGACCCAATTGAGTGTCGACATCTCCGTGAAAGTTGCGCCCGGCACCAAGTTGACCAAACTCCCTCCGAACGCCGAAGTCTCCGGCCCGCTGCAGAGCATGGCCCTGTTCGGCCTCATGCCGCCGCGGCAGGAGGGTCGCTTGCCGTCCGTAACGTGGGATCAGATCCGCAAGGAATTCGAGACCCCCTATCGCAGCGTGCCGTTGTGGATGGAGCGACTCGAGCAGGATATCGTCGATGCGGCCAACAGCAAGATCCTTACAGGACTCGAGGCCACGTTATTCAGCAACGGCAAGATCTACCGCACGATCCTCTCGCGCGACATCCTTTATCAGAACGGCGATCACAAGTTTCAGGTGCTTTTCGTCGAGACGCTGCCGCGCCAGTTCATCGGCAAGCGGCACAGCTCGCTCATACTGGCCGGGATCGTTCTGGCATCGCGCTTTCGGTTCGCGTATCTCGAGGAGCCTGAGGTCGTCTGCGCTAAATTTGAAGATGAGCGCACGGATGCCGAGTTCGAAAGCAATTGCCGCCAGCTGTATTACGATCTGGAGCGGCAACAGCACGAGGCCATCGAGCTAGGATTGCTCGATCCGTTGGAGTTTGTAAAAGCCTTCGGCGACGGGAATCGCGCCTTCGCTGAAAGCCTACTGAAGACTGCCAACGAATGCCGTATCCGTCTCGTTAGCGCCCTGCCCAACCCCGAAGCACCCATCAATTCGGGCAATCGCGCTACGGTACGCGATGCCATCCGCACCTACCTTCACGATGTCGAACCGGTGAACAGCCGCTTCCTGCTGGCCGCCGTCGACGTCTTCAGAGATGACCTGCGTACTCAAATCCCAGCGGCCGACCGCCCCCTTGGCGATCGCGGCCCGCAGCGGCCCTAAGTTGGCGCCTGTTATTGCCGTAGGACGCGTTTTAGTACTTCAATGATTCTTGCCGCAACGGCGTCTGGACTATCCTCTTGTGCAAGGGCGTCAAGCTCAGCGTCTGTGGGGCGCTGCTGAGTGCCCTGATTGGTTGATAGATTGGAGCTTTTAAAGTTCCGGGCGATTTCGGCAGCAGCGCCACCGGTGCATGCAACAGGTACGACCAATGAGCCGGCATGTAAGGCCGCGTCACATTCGGCAAATACACCGTCCGCACGTTGGCCACCCGCCCTCAGACCTCCAACGATTACTGCCGCACCCGAAAGTTGAGCCAGCTCGGCGCGAATTGCCGCCCAGTGAGCCGGTTGCGGCTCCCCGTTGGGCGACTGAGGAAAGGGCCTGGCGATCAGGCGCCGCTCCAGGTCCCAAGCGCCGGTACGACGGAGTCCATCGAGGAATCCGCTGAGTGATGCCGAGCCGACTCTCAGTCCGGCGCCAGTCACTAAGGTAAATCCTTCCTCAGCGAGGGCAGCGCCGAGAGCCGACGCGATTTGCGAGACGTAGCGCTCCTTGTCAGGGTCCCCCTCAAGAGGCCAGCTCCCACTAATCCAAATCTTATTCTTTGCGACCGCTCTTTCAACGGCGTGCATGAGCTTAGGAACTTCGTCGTATGAATCAATCTCGACTACGTGTAAGCCATACCGAAGTAAGTCTTCAGCCCAATATTGATGTTGCGCCAGCCTGGCCTGATGTTCCGCGTCGGAATCGAAATCCTCTCGCTGCGGTGGGCGCACGATCGCGAAATGTTGTGGCGGCGTTTCGTGAAAGCTTTCCCGTATTAGCGCTAATACGTGCTTGATATTGGGATCAGCAAAACTTAAGCCCAGAAACAGTAGCGACAGGCTCGTCATATGTGCCTGCAATAGCGGAAGAAATGCGCCTCGCTTCAGGCGGTAAAGCTCATAGTCATCTGTGGCAATGACTATCTCATTCGGCCGCTCCACGGAGCCGTGCATTTTGAACAGTCGAACAGCCCCGGGGCGTGGGCGTAGAGCGAGGTCGCTCGCTGCGCTGACGACGTCCACCGGTCGGCCAATCGCCTCTAATGCCCGTTCTATTAGCCGATCGTAATTGGTCGTCCATATATTTCGGATTGGAAGGCGAGCAACAATTTGCAGAACTTCCGGCACGGGCTTGTCTACGCCGATTTGATCTTTTATAACCTGCAGTATCCGACTCTTGTTGGACTTCCGAATGCTCCACTGAGCGAGAGCTGCTAGATCGTGCACATCGGTCGAACGCACACCCAGCTCCTCGCCGATTTCATGGAGAAGCTTGGCCCATGCCGGGTATCCAGCCCCTGCGGAAATCCCAGCGCCGACGAACAGGGCCGCGCAATCATCAGATAGAGCGCGAGGAAAGTCCGACAGGAATCTTGTGCGATTGATCATATATGCGTCCAGAATCACTGGATTCCTGCTTGCTTGGCGGCCTTCTCTACCCAGTTCCCGAAGTTGTTGTAGCCGTCGCCGTCGACCCAGTCATAGGCCGCCAGTAGATCGCCGAGGGTCCGCTTGTCGGTGTTGGCAAGTAAAGTGACGCCGGTTTTGTCAAACGTGTCCTGATAAGGAGCGTCCTTCCATCCACTGTCGTATCGGATCATGGGCTTGTACTTTCCATCCGTAGCTGTACCGTAACCCAGAAACGAGAACGGATTGGAGCCTGCCGTATCCGTGCCTTTATTGGGATCTTTCAACTGATGAATGCGGATGCCGAACACTCCCTTCCCGAGGGAAATGCTCTTGAGGATTTCGTAGTCCACCCATCTCCGATTGTAGGTCTCTTTTCCAATTAGCACGCAGAGTACTGAGCTTCCTTTGAGCCCTTGGTCTATGAGCTTCTTGACTGCCGGATCACCATCCCTTTTAGCCTTTTCCTCGAGTGAGCCGTCGAAGTAACCGGCTTCTGTGTAGTTTCCTCTTGCCACGTAATGTTGCTTCACCTGCTGCACACGAAGGATATCGCGTTGATAGTGAAACGAGAAAAACACCGTTCTGGCCATGCCTGCACCGTTTCTTATGCGACAGTTAATGATGCCATGATGGGGCTGTGTTCTACTCGCGAGGAGCTAGGTTGAAAGCTAAACTGCGGTCGCTGCGTGGTGAGAATATACTTGGGCGCTCCAGTGTTTCGAAAGCCAAGAGCAATGCCCGTTGCTCATGCTCCTCGTTAGCCAGCAATGTGAGCGGTCGCTGGCATTTGCATCCGGCGTTCATCTTCAGACTCATATCCCCCCTCTCGGAAATGGCTTCTCGTACTCGCTTATAACCGACACTCCCTCGCCACACCGTGAGTAAGTCGAGCATTCGCGTATACCTTCCGTCTGTTTCGGGTGAAGCCTTTGCCGAGGCAAAACGGACGGTACAGCGATTCTTGTTCCCTTCGATACCTGGTCGCTGTGTGACTATGGGGCAGGCGGCGGGGACGCTGATCCATTGCCGCTTGCGGCCATCAACTCTCAGGAGCGAACGGTCGCCTTGCTCGAGCTGTTCGCTCGGACAATCGGTACATCTGATACGGCGGTCATACCCTATGATCTCTCCGGGGCGCTGGATCACTTGCAGGGTCCCGCCCCAAAGTTGTTGGCTTTGCCGAACTTCCGGCGGTTGGCCGCTGCGGCTTGACGTGGCTAATATGACCCGATCGTTCCCCCACAGTGGGCGCGTGTCCAACAATCTTGTCTCAGCGGACAGGGTAATTATAAAATCCTAGCCGCTGAGGCAGGTGAGGCCCCAGCGCTTACAACTGATGGCCTCTCGGTGTACATTGACTCAGCGAACGTTTTCATGACTTTAAACGGTGTACTGTCTTAGATCGACTGTTCTAGGACAATATTCCTAGTTGCTCTCGCCTCAAATCCGCGGCCATTCGCCCGATTTTGAGTAACCGACGAGGAAGGTCGTCGTAATTTGCTAGCGTTTGATTTGATACTCCGCGCCCATACCAGAATGCGTCATTTGCCGTATCTACGGCGAACCTCACGCCCCAACGGAAGTCGGAACCTCGCGAAGGGTGCTTTTTACTCACTTCAGTGAGTATGCTTGACAGATTCTGGTCATTTCCCGACAGTCCAACAAAAAGCACCGTGTGTTCAAGGCAGGTCTGCATCATGCCTTGTCGCCACGCGTTGTCGGCCCGACGTCCCCCCGATTTTGAGTAGCACGAGGCTTTAGAGTCTAATCGCCCGGAGAGGAGATTGGACGTGAAGAAGCGGTTCAGCGAGGAACAGATCATCGGGTTTCTGCGGGAGGCGGATAGGGGCGTGGCGGTGAAGGAGCTATGCCGCAAGCATGGCTTCTCCGAGGCTAGCTACTACCTCTGGCGCAGCAAGTTCGGCGGGATGGATGTGTCGGACGCAAAGCGTCTGAAGGCGCTGGAGGCGGAGAACGCCCGGCTGAAGAAGCTGCTGGCCGAGTCGATGCTCGAGAATGAGGTGACGCGTGAAGCGCTACGAAAAAAATGGTAACCGCGCCAGCGCGTCGGGAGCTGGTGCGGTGGATGCAGACCCAGGGGCTCTCGGAGCGACGCGGTCTGCAGGTGGCGCGCATGAGCGCAAGCGCATTGCGCTACCAACCACGACCGGATCGCAACCAGGCAATGCGAGAGCGCATCGTAGCCCTGGCCCAGCGTCATCGGCGCTATGGCGTCGGCATGATTCACCTGAAGTTGCGTCAGGCCGGCGAGCTCATCAACTACAAGCGGGTCGAGCGACTGTATGCGCTCGAGAAGCTGCATATCCGGCGCCGGCGGCGCAAGAAGATCCCGGTATCAGATCGGCAGCCGCTAATCCGCCCCGGTCAAGCGAACGAGATCTGGTCAATGGACTTCGTATTTGACCGCATCGCATCAGGTCGGACGCTCAAGTGCCTGGCGATCGTGGACGACGCCACGCACGAGGCGGTGGCTGTGGTGCCGGAGCACACGATCGGCGGCGATCATCTGACGCGCATCATGGACGGCATCTGCTCACAACGCGGCAAGCCGAACATAATCCGCACAGATAACGGTCCGGAGTTCTGCGGGAAGGCGATGCTGACTTGGGCACACCGCAACGGCATCGCGTTGCGACTGATCGAGCCAGGCAAACCGAACCAGAATGCGTATGTGGAATCATTCAACGGGCGATTGCGCGACGAATGCCTGAACGAACACTGGTTCACGAGCTTGGGTCATGCCCGGGCAGTCATCGAGGCCTGGCGTCGCGAATACAACGAGGAGAGACCCAAACGCGTACTCGGCGGGCGTACGCCCGCCGAGTACGCCAAACACCTGGCCGGCAAGGCCATTACAATGCCGGGAGAACTCTAGTGCCCACCGCTACTCAATGTGGGGGGACGTCGGCTCATCTCTATAGCCGAGGGAATAGAGCAGGCACGCCTTCGAGATGGACAGTCCGAGTGCATCCAGCGCCTCTGGCAGACGATCCAATTCCCTAAGCTGAGATATAGATGCGGATAGCATCGATATACCTAGCATCCCATCCGTAAGTTGGCGATGCTCATCGAAACTTGCTCGGCGTTTCTCCGTCAAAGCTACTTGAGGCGCCAGGTAGTTCTCCAGCTCAGCGGCCATTAGAACGTGTGCGAGGCGTCCAAGCCGCAAATCGACCATCATAAGTTGCGCGATTGCAGACAACGAAAATCCGATCAGTTTCCCCTGCTCCCGAAAATACGCAAGGCAACGTTCTGCAGCGGCTAGGGCACTACTTCTGGCCGCCCAAAGCAAACCTGCGTCGATGTAGGCGTCTGAAAGAGCCATCAGACAAAAGATCAGATCGTGCCGGTGCTCGCGTTTGGCAAAACGTTCCATGGCACGGCCAAGAAGCCCGATGGCCTCGTATGGCTTCTTCGCCTGGAGTCTCTGAAAGCCCCGGTCTCGCAAGAGGGCTGCGCTGGCGGTTTCGCCTTGCCGCTTCTCCATGGCCGCAACGATGGATTCAAAAAGCTTATCGAACGCTTGGCCCTCCCCCGCGCCGGCCGCACCAAGCTCTTGAATTATTGTGACTAGTCGCTCAAAAGGATAGTCGCCAAGATTCTGGGCTTCGTCGACGATCTGATTGAAGGTCGTCCAGATGTGCTCGGGCAGCGTGTTTTCTTCGCCTCGTGGCGCCTGAGAGATGGAAAGAAGCGCCAAGGCGGTTCTGGCCTGAAGCGCATTGTTCGGTCGAGCGTTGTCCCCAGCCAGTCTTTCCAAGGCCGCCGTGAGTGCGGCTAGCCGTGCAGATAGCTTTGCCTCTTCTACGGATAGAACACGGCGTCCAACTTGGCTCAGCAAGACCATCCATAGGTTGTGAACGAGTTCAAGCTCGTCCATTTGCTCGGATTTGAGTGCGTACTGCAGAATTTCGTCTGATTGAGCCCACCCGATTTCGCGGGATTGGACCCACCTGATTTCCTGAGATTGGACCCCTCCGATTTCCTCGGATTGGGCCCACCGGCGCCGAGCCGTCATGAGGACGGAACGGCCCTGTACCGTCGTGCCAAGGCACGAACGGGAGGGGTCCATGGCGCGGAGGAAGTTGACGGTGGATCGATATGCGGAGATCAAGCGGCGGCTGGCTGACGGCCGCGGCGTACGCGAGATTGCACGTGCACTGGGCTGCTCCCGACGACTGATCCGAGAGATCCGTTCGGGACTGAAAGACTCGCCGGCGAAGCGCAAGCCGGCCAGTGACCCGTTATGGATGACGCAGCTGGACTGGCCGGCGATCATCCACGATCTGGGACTGGGTCATCCGCTAAAGTTCCTGTGGGAGGAGCGCGCGCAGCAGCTGACCACGTATCCGAACTTCTGGAAGCAGTTTTACCGCAAGTTCCCCGAGTATCGACACGCCTCGGTGACGGCGCGTGAGTTCGCGCCCGGCGAGCGCGTGGAAGTCGATTACGCCGGCGATGCGCTGGAGTGGCTCGAGCTCAAGACCGGCGAGATGCGCAAGGCCTGGGTCTTTGTCGCAGGCTTGGGCTTCAGTCAGCTGCTGTTCGCCTGGGCTGCTGAGGACACCAAGAGCCGCAACTGGCTGAGCTGTCATCGGCGCATGTTCGCCTACTTCGGCGGCGTGGCCCATGTGACGGTGCCGGACTGCCTGAAGCAAGGCGTGCTCAAGTGCCACCTGTACGATCCGGACCTGAACCCAGGCTATGCAGCCTGGGCCGCGCAATACGGCACGGCCGTGGTGCCGGCGCGTGCTGGGCGCCCCAAGGACAAGGCCATTGTCGAAGGGCTGGTCAAGATCCTGATGCGCTATGCACGCTTCCGGTATCGACATCGGCAATTTACCTCACTGGCCGAAATCAACCGGGCGCTGGCGGAGTGTATCGAGCGCATCAACGACCGCCGCCACACCCGCTTCGGCGTCTCCCGACGCGAGCGGTTCGAGACCGTGGAACGATCGGCGCTCAAGCCATTGCCGGCGGGTGATATCGACTGCGCGGACTGGAAGGACGCGACGCTGCACGCCGACTGCTATGTCTACATCGAGGGCGACTACTACAGTGCCCCTCACATCCACCGTCACAAGCGCCTACGGGTGAAGATCAGCGAGAACCACGTCGAGATCTTCTTAAAGCTCGAGCGCCTGGCGATCCACGCCCGAAGCCGTCACCGCAATGGCCGGCGCGTGAAAATCGACGCCCACTTCCCACCGGCAAGCCAAGCTTATTACGAAGCCACGCCGCAGAAGCTCTTGTCGCAGTCACGCTTCGTGCATGCCGAACTCAACCGGTTGTTCGTGGATCTGTTCAATGCCGATGTCTACGGCAATATCCGCCGTGCCCAGGGCCTGCTCGGCACCTGCACCAAAGAGATTAACTTGAGCGGTCACGAGCTGGCCAGCGAGCGCATCGTGGCGGCCATTGCCCACATGCGCCGCTACAACCGCATCCGCGTGCCGTACTTCAAGGCGCTGCTCGATCAACTGCGCAAGCAGTCCCTCCAGCCCGAAGCCGGCCGGGAGATCGTGCGCCGCCCCGGTAACCCCATGCTGCGCTACGTCAGTGGCGCCGATCCGCTTCCTTCCACCTCACCCCAGGAGCCCTTGGACCTATGAGTACCGCAATCGCCAAAAACATGATGGCCGAGATGAAACTGCTCGGCATGCTCGCCGCCTTCGATCAGGCTGTAAACGATGCCACCCGGGACCAGTCCAGCTACTCGGAAATCATCGATGTGCTGCTGCAGGCTGAAGCCGACTACCGCCAGGAACGCAAAGCGGGTCTGCGAGTGAAGGCCGCCCGGTTCACCTTGCGGCCAGCCTTCCAGGACATCGACTTCACCGCCAGCCGCTCGATTACCAAAACACAGATCAAGGAACTCTACAGTCTGCAGTGGCTGCACGAGTCCCGACCGGTGCTCCTGATCGGACAGACTGGTGTGGGCAAGACCTTCATCGCCCAGGCCGCCGGCCTACACGTCTGCGCCACCGGCAGATCGGTGCTCTTCATGACTCTCACGACGTGGCTTGAGAATCTGGCACTGGCGCGTGCCAGCGGAACCTACCTCCGCTACCGCGACAAGATCGCCAAGCCCGATCTGATCATCATCGACGACTTCGGCATGCGAAAGCTCTCGGCCACCGAGGGCCAGGATCTGTGCGAGCTGCTCGAAGAGCGCTCGATCAACAAATCCACCCTCTTCACCACCCAGTTGCCGCTGGATCACTGGAGCGAGGTCATCGGCGATCCGGTCATCACCGATGCCATCCGGGATCGCCTGGAGCACTCGGCCCTACAAATCCACATCACCGGCGAGAGTTACCGGGGCGTCAAAGCCAGAAAGCTTGCCAGCAGGAAGAAGGACAGCTAACAATCGTCGCCCACGGCTCCGCCGGCATCTCACTCAACGTGGGAACAATGCGCGGAAATCAGGCGGGTCCAATCGGGGAAATCCTGCAGCGTACCTTTCGACAATGTTATAGAGCGTATTTAGTAGCCGGTAGTCGTCAAACCAGAATATCGCCGTCCAAGCATAGTTGTAGGCGATCCTTAGGCGCTGCCGCACGTTTTCAGGATCGCTGGCAAGTCGATCGGCGCGAAGAAAGAGACCGTCGATCTCGGATCTAGGCCGTCCCAGAGCGCGCGCTAGAATGGCAGCGCGAAGCGCATCCTCGACAAGCTGATAGCGCGCGTTTCCATATTTGCCCGGATCGGCTATGCCTCGTTCAAGTTCGTCTAATTCTTGTTGTCGTTCGACGTCAGCAGGGCCAAGCGTTTTCTCGACTACCGATCGTAGGCCTTCGATGCCCAGGGCTTCGATCGCAATCTCGGCGCGACCATTTTCTAAAACTGCTTTCGTAATCCACGAACGGTCGAGGATCGTAACCCTTATGCCCGTCTCCCTGGTCAGGGAGTCTTCGCTGTCGGCACGAGATTTATCCGGCGCGAACTGATTAGTGATAAAGTAAATGCGTGTATAACCTCGATCGGTCGTCGCGATATTTCGAACGTCGCTGGCGACCTTCGTTTTCCAGTCCTTCTTGGCGCTAAATGCGAACGCCCAACGCTCATTACCTGCCTTCGGGTCACTACCGATCCATAACTCGCTAATCTCACTAGAAACAGGCACTGTCTCGCTGTCGGCCTTGCTGTCGCCCCCGCCCGTTGGCCCGGTCTGCGGCCGGAGATTAGGGCAGATCTCCTTTTCTGCGAGGCGCCTCGCAAAGTAAGCGAACTCAACCTCCTGATTTCGATTGGTTAGTGTCTCAAGGCGATATTCGAGGAGGTCTTGCGTAAGCTCCGCGGAGGTGGTCAGCGTCGAATCCGAATACAGGTCCGGGTGCCGGCTGCGCATGTACGTAACCGGATCAGGCTGGCCAGATCGCTCAGCATTCGGGTTCTTTCGTTCCTTCGACATTGCTATTGTCGGAATATTTTGGGGAGGTGAAGTGGAACTGACGGATCACAAAAGGTTCGAACAACGCCTGAGTCCCGGCGCCACTAAGAACTTGCACACCAGCATCGTGGGGATACCGACGTGCGCAGCAGCAGAAGCGCGCCATAAGCAGCATCAGAGATATTATGGAGTGGTACGAGCTGGAAGTCTGCTTGACTCGGGTCCCTCGGCCAAGCGTTCACCCAGCTTCTACCAGTATCTGGCCAGGAGCGGAGTAATCGTATTCGGCGAACCTCCGCCGATTTGTTCTCTGATTCGGGGCTCGCGTACTTTCCGTATCAAAAGTAGCGGTTTCTCTGCGGCAACGCCGCATGCACACTCGCAACTCCTTGATTGAGCGGGATTGCAACGCAGGCATGCGACTCAAGAAATTGCGGCGACGGCCACTCGCGCAAATCCATGAAATCACGGCGCTGAATTATTACAACCGCTACTTCTGGTAGGAAAGGTACACGCACCCCTTCCGCAGAAAAACTTTTATTGTTCGCGGACCTCGCCGAAAGCCAAAACCTTTTCGATAGATGCGACGACACTATCATCCAGCATCCGGGGGCTTCAACCTGGCCGCAAGCCGGAACTCTCCGCTACCAGCGGAATACGCTGCGCCCGCTCGAGATCCCGAGCGCACCTCTTTCGTGACTTCAATCAAATGGCAAGAATCAAGGGACATGATGCTCCTGGGTCGGACTAACTTATCGAGCGCCATTCCAAGCGTTGTTTCTGCGGATAACGTTCTTCCTTGACCCGTCTTCCGAGGCAGGCTAGAACTCACCACTTTTATTTGGTTGGTCCGATCAGAAGTTCCCCCGGTGCGCCGTGCGACGAATAGGCCTGTACGTGGGTAGATTTCTGACACGCGATTTGCCGCCGTCTGCCACGGCACCAAGGCCACCTGGGCCAACTGATTTGTCCTCGCCAGTAGGCCGATTATCGAGCTAGGTCGCTGATGGAAGAACTTGCGGAGCAGCTCGTCCGGCACCAACAATTTGCCAGCAAAATCGTCACAGAGCTGTTCGTGCTGCCAGTAGTCGCTATGACCGACTGGACTTGCGGCACAATGCCTTTGAAGAACTATGTGGCCAAGCTCGTGTGCAATTAAGAATCGTCTCCTGACGGGTGACATTGTCCCGTCGCACTGAATGCGGATCTCGATCCCTCCTGCCCCCTGCAGCACCACGGCCCTCGCTTTTCCGGGGATCGCTCCCTCTGAGACCCCTATGGCCATCTCCTTGCAAAACTTACTCACGTCCAGCGGCACACTCTCCCCGCGTACGAGCTGATTGGCAAAGCTGCAAAGGGTTTCCCAGTATCTACTTCGCTCACGCGCCAGCACAGCTCATTGCTCCAAGTAGCTCCGAATGGACAGTGCGCCGAACGGATAGCTACCAAATGCCCTTGACGAGTCTTGATAGGCGGCTGCTTGCGCATCCGAGGTGACCGAGCTCCCCTTCCAGGGCGAGGTGCCTATTGCGGTTAGCAAGGAAGCTATTCCTCGCGCTGCCTGCAGTGAACTCTCTTCGTGCGTGTTGCCCAACGCCAATTTTTCCACTGCTTGACGCAAGGCGTGCAACATTTCTGAGCTCAAGCCATTCATTGCCTCACGATTAATGAAGAAATGGGCCCGCCACAACCGTCGAAATCTATGCAGTTGTGCTTCAAGGTGCCCGCCGGACAGCTGATTCTCATAATCCCGTTCGTAATCATCAAAGTGAGCAATTTGCTCGCCAATGGCTATTTGGACTCTTGCAATCTTCGCGTTCATTGCTGCGGTATGCGGGCAATACATTGCAAGTGAGCCAGGCTCAAGACGGAAATCGGCCTCTAGCAGTGAGAGAACTGCATTGCGACCTTCTGGCTGCGCAAATGCGGTTTGGACTCTCGTGCGTACATCAGCCGGTAGGTCGTCATGGGCAAATGTGGACAGCCCCGTGTACAGTTGTCTGCGCTGCAATGCTCGAAGTAGAGATTCAGCAACGCCTTTTTTGCCCACCGTTGAAAGATGTAATGCCTCACTGATAAGTTCGTCGTCTCCTAGAGGCAGAACCGTCTTCTCAATGTCCTCGCGATTTGCCTTCCCCCATAAGTCGAAGAGCGCGCGGTCGAGCATGGCCGTGGCTGCCAATTTGGTTCGGTGAAACAGTACCGACTCCGCAAGTTGGTATCGCCATTCCAGCAGCTCCAGAATGGCGGACACGGCGTCCGTTCGAATCTTAGGCCGACGGCCCAAACTGATTACGAAGGCGTCGGTCGGTGCTGCCGTCGGTAGGCCCTTCACACTGCGGACCTCCATGTATTGGAGAATCCTTTCGTCAAACGGCCGGGGCTTGCCTATGTGGTACCAGTCACGATGGAGATAGTCCAACAAATCGGCACAAATGGTGTTGCCAACCATGTAGCAGCACACGGCCATTCGAATCTCTGCACTAGCGGCGAGCTTTTCCTGCGCTAATAGAAATTGGTCGTCCTCCTCTACCTTCGGGCGCTTGCGAATGATGAGGCGAACGATTTCTGCTGGTGTGACCCCTTCGTCTTTCAGACCCTGCGGAACATATTGCGCGAATTGCTCGTTTATCAGCTGGCCAAGCGTTCTATGCTGATCATCAACCCACTCGGCGCCTTCGAAGATCAGGTTAAGTCTCCCGTCCTCGTCATGCTTACCGATAATTCCCAGCTCATCCTCGAGGGTGTGACCGGCTGAGACGTGGCCGATATCATGTAACAGAGCTCCTAGGCGCGTGAAACGCACCTCCGCATCGGAAAGTGACTTCCCGCTGGGTACCCCTCGAGATTGAGCCTTTTCACTGTTGTGGGAAACGGCCTCGATCATTCTCTGAACAATATGTACTGCGCCGAGAACATGTTCCATTCGGCGATGTGTCGCGCCACGATATACGAGGTATGTTTGACCGAGCTGGTAAATCTTCCCGAGGCGTTGGAAGGCAGGGTGATCGACTACTGCGACTTCTTCTGGAAATAACCACACGAAGCCGCTTACCGGCAGAAAGAACTCTTGGCGCTCATCCCTTGTGGACGGCTTCGGCGCTCGGCCTTCCGGCATTTTCGGTGGCTGAAGATTTACCTCAAGGGCCTTGGCGGCCACAGGCTCGTCTTGGAAAAGACGCTCGGTAGGTCCGGAAGTCTTCTGCTTAGCCATCACGCCCGCCCTTGATCGTTACTAGATCTGCATTGTAGTGCTTGCCGGCGGTCGCATCCTCCTTTTGGCGGCTCGAAAAATCAATGAGTTACCGTCGCGGACCAGATGTTCGCCGTCTTTTCGCCTTGGGCTTTGCTTTGCCCGCTGGCCTTTCGCTTTTGCGGCGGACTTTGCGCAGTGGCCGTGACCTGACTTGCAGATTTGTGGCACGACCTCGCCTGTTAGGCGTACTCCGAGGGTTATTGGGTAGCGAGCGGCCGGCTCGCCGCTGCGACAAAACTTGTGCGCCCTTAAGCAGTGCCAACATGCTCTTTCTCTCGATTCGCGCGGTCTCTAGCTCCTTGGACATTCCGGCCAAGTACGAAAGTTGCTCTGCCTCCCTTGCTCTTGTCTCGGCAAGAGCGACCGATAGCTTGCCAATCTGCTCCTGCAATTCCTCAACCGCTCCCGGTTTGTGATCCGGCTGCTGAAGGATCTTCAGCCGCTCCCTCGCCTCCTCGATCGCCCTCCTCCACAGCAGCTCGGTCACCCGCGCCAGCGCTTCCGGCACTCTTTCTAATGACTCCGGACCATCGCCAAGCCGACTCCCCAACTTCTCCCAGTACTTCGCCAGCAACGGTGTGATGGTATTGGGCGATCCGCCGCCCAGCTGCTCTCGGATGGCAGCGACTGACGGCTTCCTGCCCTGCCTTAAAAGCGCATCGGCCGCTCTCTCGACATCAAAAACCCCCACCGCTCCTTCTCTATAAAGAACGTCCCTCCCCGTGAAGGTTTCTTTAGCACCGGAGCCTTCTTTATCTTTCTCAGAGTGCATATAATTACATTCAATACATTAATACACGTACATATCGTATCATACACAATGGCCTCATATAGATAGCCCGATAAGGCCGCTTACAAGCCTTAGAGAAATTCTCGGTGTTAGACTTGCTGCTTCTGAGTGCCGTAGTTCAAGGCTTATTCGCGTGAAAGCGCCGTCGAATACGATCGAGAGTTCATTGGCTCCAGCTCCCGCCGGTGAGCTGCTCGCGCCGCACACCTCTTACACGATCCTCGACATCGAGCGGCTCTTCGAGGCCGATTCGGCGTTGCTCGGCGAAGACCCCTATGCCTTGGCTGCGCCACCTAATACGGTCCGCGCGCGGCGCTCGGATTGGCGGGTGTTCACGCGCTTCTGCGCCGAGCGGCAGTACCTGCCCTTGCCCGCCGCGCCCGCGGTGCTAAGAGCGTTCCTGGAGGCTAGCTTCGAGGGCTCTGAATCCAAATCAGTCGCCACCGTTGAACGCTACCTCTCGACCATCGCGCACGCGCATACGCTCACCGATCTACCGGATCCCACTAAGACAGCTCAAGTCAAAGGGGCGTACCGGCATCTGTCTCGAGGTCGGCCGAGTTCGCAGCCCAAGGCTGCGCTGCGCGGTGGTCACATCGACCACGCCCTCGAACACTTCAAGACCAATCATGCGGCCTCGGACCTGCGGGCAAAAGCACTCCTCGCCACGGCCTATTGCACGATGGCTCGTCGGGCCGAGCTGGTGGCCCTGCAGGTGAAGGATCTCTCCTTCAACGCCGAGTCCGCCGATGGCGTGGCGCTGATTCGCAACACCAAAGCCGGGCGTGAGGAACCGCGCTACCTATCGGCCGATGCCGTGAAGTGGCTCAAGGCCTGGATGGACCATGCCGACATTAAGCAAGGCGCCGTGTTTCGTCGGTTCACTCCGCGAAGGACCATTGGTCAGACGGCGATTGCCCCTCAGGAAGTGGCCCGAATCGTTCAACGCATCGGCTTGGCAGTCAATGCAACGGGCGTATACGGCGCCACGGCATGGCCGGCTTCGCATATATCCGCCCACTCCACGCGGATCGGCGCCGCGCACGACCTGGCGGCGAATGGCATAGACCTCACTAGCATCATGCACTCCGGAGGCTGGAACGATCCGAAGATGCCTCGGTACTACACGCGCGAACTGGCGGCTCAAGAATCCGGCATGGCGCGAATGATGAAGGCGCGTAAAGAAACCTAACTCGCGCACGAGGACGCCAGAAGTACGCTGCCAACTAGCGCCTTGAGAATCTGTAGAATAATTTGGCCTCTCCTCAATAACCGATCGCGACCATGACACTCGTCAGAATGATGCTGGTGCGCCCCTGAAAGAAATCGCGCTCTGCATGCGGTTACGGATTGACTCCCGATTTATTGTGGAGCGTAGCGCCCGCGGAGGCCCGGATGCGTTTACCGACTCCCGCCTCCGCCCCGAATTAAACTGGTACCCCGAACGAGGCCTCGCGCGGATAGTAGCCAGCAAAGTCTAAGCTCGAGGACACTATGGTCTGCCGTCGCGCCAAGATTCTCATTCTGTGCAAAACGTACCCGTCGCCTAGCGCGAGCTATGTGGAGACCTCTTGCGTAGCAGCAATGGAGGAAGGCGGCAGATTACTGCGACTTTACCCGGTGCCATTCCGGCTGTTGGATGATGAAAGTCAGTTCAAGAAGTGGCAGTGGATCGAGGCGGATATTGAGAAGGCGAAGGACGACCATCGACCAGAAAGCCACCGGATTAGGGCCGACACAATCCAATGCTTAGGCGAGCCGCTTCCGACTTCTGATGGCTGGGCGGCCCGCCGCGAACAAATTGAGCTCATCGAAACCTTTGCGACTTTCAGCGACTTGGATCGAGCGCGGGTTGAACGGGGCGTTACTCTGGGCTTGCTACCGCCTGGTCGAATCTTGGCGCTGGACATCACTACGGCCAAACACCCTGACTGGACGGATGATGAACGTCAGAAACTCGTGCAAGAACAAACCCAGGGCAATCTTTTTGCCACGCCGGAAAGCGCCGCCTTGCGGACACTTCGGAAGTTGCCATTCAACTTTCATTATCGCTATCGAGCGGCGACAGACCCTGAAGGCACAGAGAATCGACACAAGATTGTGGACTGGGAAGCGGGCGCTCTCTATTGGAATGTCGTCGGGCGCTACGGGGAGAGTTGGGAACGACCCTTCAGGCAGAAGTTCGAAACGACTTTACCTGCGGGCGACTTGATGTTCCTCATGGGAACAATTCACAGGTTTCCAGATCAATGGTTGATCGTCAGTGTCTTCTATCCGCCTAAGCTGCGACAGCAGCGACTTGATCTCGGATAGAACCATTGGCATTAATGTGCGACACGTGTGCGCCGCTTACACGTGCCGCAGCTCTTGCCACATAAGTGCGATGACATTGGCGCGGGTCTGACTCGTAGCATAGCAGCGCGACGGAAGAACTCTTGCACAAGTGGGCAACAGCATCCACGGCCGCCCCCTGCTTATTCAAGTGGCGCATGAATGCTGCCGTGTACCGCCCCCAATCTCCATCCACGCGGTAACGATCGCGGATTGGCTTTGGGCATCCGAGGTCCCGGAAATGCCGATAACGGAGGCCGGCAGACTCAAGCGCCGCCGAAAGCGCTACTTTCGAGAACCCCCGCTTACGCGAAAGCGGGACATCGCGGACATCGATCACAACTCCTACGCCGCCGCGCCGGAGGCGCTCGATTAACTCCTCCAGCGACGCACCCTCGTAGCCAATGGTGAATATCGTCATTGCCTAGGAGTATTGCACGTTTGGGGTCTATCTCGAAGAGAGCAGCTTCACGTCGGCCACCGTCAATGGCCCCGTCGCCCGGAGCCAGCGCCGTCAGAGGCGGAACCGGGTCCGCTTAACGCACGACGCTCCGGCAACTGAGCTCGATGGCCGCTTGCAGCCCAGCTCCGGTCACCCATCGTGCTGAATGCGCTCATCTAAAATGGCAGCGCAATCCTGGCAGGGTTCGCCCCTGGCCGACAGACTAAGGCCACGTAGGCGAACGAATCCCAAAATTCCATAATCATTGCTGACAGTAGATCGCCCGCCTTTAGCTCCCTAAAGGCGAGACGAAATTCACCGGCCGCACCTCTGGCTGTTACCGTCCCTGCCGCCGCAAAGTCGCGCGCAGCGAGCATGGGTTCCCAATAGTCAGCGGGCCGCGTCTGCATGTGGAAAATGCGCTCAATCGAAAGGAGCGCATCTGGCGGCGCTGGCGTCCCTGTACTCCAAGCGTGCAGCCCTCGTGCGTAGTTCGACAGCACGTGAGTGAGCCGCGCACTGTCCGGTTGCGTGTGCAAAGCCTGTGTAACCGCGCCGTCTTCGTCGGCTTCCGGCCGAAGCTCACTGTTATTCAGAAAGTGGCGGCGCAAACCCGGCTGATACTCGAGCTGCCTCATGACCCGCGCCCGCACATCCTCAATGGCTTGCCCCGGCGTATGCCCCCGCAAGGCCGTGAGAAACACGCGAAGATATTCCTCATCGTGCTTAACGCCGGCATTGCAGCCTTTGCACGTTGGCACGGTTATGAGGTTATCAGGTAAGGGATCAGCAAAAAACATCCGGCCGGGAATGTGCGCCTGGTCGACTGCCGGCGCGGCTGTACAGATCACGCAGATTTGCGCTGCCACGGCTTCTTAGAAACTAACCTTGAGAAAGCTATGCGTCGCTACCGATAGTTAAAAGGAATGAGAACGGCAGCGCACAGGAATACAACCGTGACACTCACTCTTGCTGAGCTTCATATGGTTTGATTAAGTACTTCGATGCGGCGCCATGCACGGAATTTTAGCGTCCCAGAAGCGACCAGTCACGAAGGACTGCTAGCGGTCCGCAGCGGCGATCGCCTCGATTTCGTCAGCCCACGCGCTAACAAGCGTCATGAGGTCCTTCGTTTCACATCAGGCAATCCCCGCTGGGACAACCTCGAGCTTCTCCTGCACGTCTGCGTCCTCTTTTTCAGCCGAGGTCGACTTCACCTTCTGCTCGCGACTGTATGTGCCAATCAAATAGCCGCTCGCCAACGCGCGCGCTTTAACCGCTTCAAAGACCTCCTGGCGCCCCGGCACCTCGGAGAAAGGCTCACCACCGTCGAGAGCGAAAACCTGAAACACGTAGCGATGCTCACCGTGCCCAGGCGGTGGATCTGGCGGCAGCCATGCTCGCTGCAGGAATGAGTTGCGGCCGACCTGGAGCGCCCAGCCTTTATGGTCAGGACTATTGATAGCGCCCTGTGGCAGTTCCGCATCGTCAACGCCCATGTTGACCACGATTGCGTGCACAAGCGGGTGGGGTGTCGGTGAATCGGCGTCTTCGGCGATCAATAGGATCGAGTCGGTCAGTGGCGGGACTCCGCGCCACCGCAAGGGTGGCGAATACCCGAGGCCATCCGCCGTGTATTGAATCGGAATGGAGCCTCCAGGTTTGAACGCTGCGCTTTCGACCTCGATTCGGGGCAATTCCCGCCGGCCAAGGCGGAAAAACACGGTATTTTCGATGCCGGCGCGCTGGGAGCGGAGGCTGTCGCCGATGCTCGGGGGCAAGTTCTCTAACATGTCACACCTGTTCTTTCTTCGGGTCAGAGCTTCTCTTGTGACACACAGATGCGCATCGCGCGATTCCCGTTGGCCCTATAAGCGGGTAAGACTGTTCGCTCCCCGCTCGGCCGTGCCTATAACAGGCACTCAACGCCCGCTCGACGCAGGCGGTTGTCTCGGCCTATCGAGCGCCCTCCCCCGATTCGGGCCCTGATCAGTCGGACTGATATCGACCTGGTGGCGATCACCGCCGCGCTGAGCAAAGAACACACCTGTGCGGCTTTTGAACTCGGCGATCTCCCAGCCCGCATCGATATAGTCGAGCATGGCCTGAATGAAAGTGCGCTTGAGGTGCGTGCCCGGCGGCAGCACACGCACTTCAAGAACAGCTCCGCGCATCGACCGGACGACGTACCACATGGGCTTGTCTTTAGATTCGAATGGGTCGAAGGTTCCGCGGCGCACGGGCCAAACCGTAGCGGCTTCCCTGACGTGGCGTCCAACCAGTAGTCCGCGGTGCAGCAAGCTGTATATTCTTCGAGGGCGGAACCCAAATGCCACGGAAGTCGCGGACAACACAGCGAATCCCCTCCAAGGGCCTGATAAGCATGATCCCTGCGGCGCTCTTGCTCGCAGCATGCGCAGCGCCCGTGCCGCCTCTCGCCCAGGGATTGCCTTTGGGGATCACGCCAGCATCCGATCAGGCCTTTGATGAGCGGGTGCAGTCACGATTTCCCCCAGGATCAGCCGCAGACGTTCTAGTGTCCGAGCTTCGCCGAGAGCATTTCGTCATCGTGGGTCATGAATTCACGAAGGACTATGAACTCTCTGCGAGCCGCAGCCGAGAGAGCTTTCCTTGCAAGGACACCTGGCGTGTGTACTGGAATATCAAGGACGACAAGATCTCAGCGCTCAAGGGCACATACTCCCTGGTACGCCTTTGACTGAGAGCTGAATCATGTGCGGCCGATACGTTAACCCTGCAACAGCCGAAGCGGAGCGGTACTTTGCCATTCATCTGATCCATTGGAAGTTTAACCGCAGCTACAACGTCGCCCCGACCCAGCAGGTGCCTGTCGTGCGCCTGGCGGACGGCCAGCGCGAGGGTCTGATGATGCGCTGGGGCTTGGTGCCCTTCTTTGCCAAGGGCGTGCCACCGAAGTACTCAACGATCAACGCCACCATCGAGAAACTCACCGACGGCCCGACTTGGCGCGGCCCGTGGAAACGAGGCCAGCGCTGCATCCTCCCCGCGGCAGGCTTTTACGAGTGGCACGTGAATGAGGACGGCACCAAGACACCGTTCTACATCACCATGGCCGATCAGCCCGTGTTCGGCTTCGCCGGGCTCTGGGACCGCTCGGTGTCAGCCGAGGGCACGGCACTGGAAAGTTGCACCATCATCACGATGCCGCCCAATGCGCTGATGGCGGAGATTCACAACGCCAAGCAGCGCATGCCGGCGATCCTGCAGAACGCTGATACCGAATCGTGGCTAACAGGATCCACTGATGAGGCGCGGGCGGCACTGAAGCCCTATCCTGACGATCTGATGCACGCACTTAAAGTCAGCACGCGCGTGAACTCACCGAAGAATAACCACGCGAGCCTGATAGAGCCGGAGTCATCCCCAACAATGACTCCTGGCGAGGACCGGACCACCGAACAAGCGCCACTGGATCCGGGACCATTCGTGCTGGAGTAGCGGCTCGCTGTGATCAGGCGGCGTCCCGACAACGCCACTCGGCCAGAATTCGCACGCGGGTCGGAGCGTCTGGCACCTAAGCTTCAAACACGCCACTGACGCGAATGCTGGAGTTGCTGCCTGAGCTCGTGGATCTCGGCTGCCCAGCGATCCTGATGTGCCCTCTCCCGTTCCTCGGCGCGCAACGCCCGATTCTCGGCGTCGAAGAGCGCCGTCTCCAATGTCGCGATCTGCTCCCGGGCCTGTATGAGCTCTAGGTCCAATGTGGAAGGTTCCGCCGCCCCGGAATAGCGACTCTCAAGCTCGGCGCGAATCGACCGCCACACTGCGTAAACGCGATCCGTCCGGCAGGCGCAGCCAAAGCGCTCACGCAGAAGAATGCGCAAGCGACGGCAGCTCAAGCTCGGGTGCTTGGACAGCAGATCGAGGCAGGCTCGAGTCAACTCATCGTCTGTGAGCTTCCGATTCACCTCAACCAGTCTAGCCAGTACCGAGCAATGGGTAAAGATGCTCCCTTTCAATTGGACGGCCCTAGTTGGGCCAGAATGTTTCACGAATCCGGGATCGCCGCACTGAGATAACCGTTTGATCCAATGGATTGTTTAGACCCTTTGGACAATCCTCGGATGATCAAATGTTCCACGGATCTTCGCTCCTCTCCGCTTGGTTCGCTTCAAAAATCACCGGCCTCGGGCCGTCCGTTTCTTCGGTTATTCACAAGATCTGACATAAATCCTTATTCGTTATGCAGCGCTGCATACCTCGGAGATGGCGCCGCCGCGCAGCCAGTTCGGAGGCATCCGGTTGGGACGCGTCCAGGCGCCTTCCCGAATTTTCTTGAGGGCGATGTTGAGTCCCTTCAGCGTCTGGAATTGGCGTAATGCGCCCTCCTCTACCGCCCATACGACTTGGCGCAGCGCTTCCGCGGCGTCCCGCGCTGTCGGCACGACTGCCCCAATCGCGCGCCGGGCCCGGGCGATCTCCAAGGGAGAGAGTCGGCGCTGCGACGGCGATTCGGCCCGGCCCTGCACGCATTTCGGCTGTTCCGGGACGTCAATCCGTGAGTGGGCCATTTGTTCCAGATTCGCTAGAACCGCGCCGCGTTCATCGGGCGCCAATTTTGTATCGGGATCGAAGGCCATGATGGGACGCCTCTCGCGGAAGGCCGCGTAGTAACGCTCGCGCTCCGCGCAGGAGAGCTTGTTGATCTTGGCCTGGATCTCTGTGCGGGCTTTCCGGAGCTCCGCCGCGGGTCGAATGGCAGCGAGCGCAGCGCTCTCCCCTGCTCTTTTTGGCTCAATAACAGCTGGCTTTGGCTGCGGCTGTTCCCGCTCGAAACGCCGCGCCCGCGACGGATGGCGGTCGAGCTCAGTCAGGAGTTCGCGCGGGACACGCACTTCGGTGATCGCTGTGGCCTGCTGGAAGGGATTCGCGGGGTCACGACCGGGGTCCTCACGGCGAATAAGCCCACGCTGGCGCAAGAGCTGATACGCGCGTGAAACCGTCGAAACGTCGAGGTGGCATTCGCTTGCCACGCGCCGAACGGGAATCTCCGAACACCAATCGCGATTCCGCATCCCTTGCTCCCAATGCAGCCAGAACACCCGCTCGACGGAGGCCGGGAATCCCTGCTGCCAGAGCCAGCGCTCCAACGGCTTCGGCCGCAGACTGAAGTACTTCTCCCGCACCAGGCGGTCTCGCGGATCGTGTGAACTTTCTGTCGGCATAACTCATCCCTTGGCAGTAAAGCCAATTCGCTCTAAATCGGCGAATCAGAGGATTTGCGCTTGACCCCCGGAATGAGGGCGACTAACCTTGAATTGCGGTTCAGTGGCCAGTCGCGCTAATCACGCGATTCGATCTCTGAAAATGACAAGGCCCCGAAAGGGGCCTTGCTATTTCTGGGTCTTGAAGATGCACCTCCCGGGCGGCTCCGCCCTCTTCCTCCCACGCCTTATTAACGCGTTAATAAATTCCCTCCACATCGGCTTCGGGCATGACGGCGGCGCGATTATTAACGCGTTAATAGCGATACCCGACCAGTCGGAATATCGAGGCAGTTCATGCCGAATCACGACCGCCGCCCCTTCATTCGTTTAGTGAGCCAGCCGCGCAGGAATTCCTGCAGCTCTTCAGCCAGCTCCTTTTGGAGACCCTTGTCGACCAATCGACCTAGCTTCACCGAGAAGCGCCCGTCCTTTCGGCCAAAGGTGTAAACGACCTTGTTGTCGAGCTTGAAGGATTCGGTACGGGTCGGGCTGCCACGGCGCGCCTTGGCGCCAGTCGTGGCAGGTGTCGTCAAGGCCTCGAACACCGCCTCGGCCGCTGGTCGGGGGTTGGCCTTAGCCATCTCCTGTGCGGTCTCGAGCACGCCCGCCTGGTCGGCCTTGAGTGCCTTGGCGAGCTCCTGGATCCATCGCACCGATATCAGCCGCGGATCGCCGAAGGCAGCGTGAATCTCCCGCGGCAGTTCGTGCACGGCCATGTAGACCGATACCGAGGGTTGACTCAGACGTGTCGCCGCAGCGATCTCGCCCTGTGTTTTGAATACCCCGGCGTCGAGCCACTTGCGGAACATGCGCCCGTACTCGTACGGCGAGAGATCCTCGCGGATCTTGTTCTCGCGGAACATTTTGAGCGCGATGTTCTTGAGCTCCGCGGTATTCGCATCGAGGATGGCAAGCACACGGAAACCACCTGGGGTCTCGCGGTCCAGTTCGAGGCAGGCCTTGAGGCGCCGGTGACCGGCCACCACCTCGTACTGGTGCGCGGGATCGCCATCGATCGCGCGCACCTTGATCGGGAACTCCTGGCCGCTGCCGGCAAGGTCATCCTTGAGCTCGAGGAACGCGGCGTCCTTGACATTAAGGCCACGCTCGTCGCGATTGGATAGGCTGCCGAAGCGCACGCGCTTGGGATCGAGCTCGAGGACGACGCGACCATTGGCGCGCTCGGCCTTGAGTTTCTGGTTTTCCTCGAGCAGGCCTTGCGCGCCGGCCTGGGCGATGCGGGCCACAAAGGGCACCGAGATGGCACGCAGCGGGGTAGGGGAGGAAGCCGCCGCAGGGGCATCCCCGAGAACGGCCTTGTTGATGTCGTCGCGTTTGCTCATCGCCTAGCCCGTGGCTGCGCGCAGCGCGCGCTCCGCAGGCGCCTGGCGCCGGGAGGGCCATTGGCGACGGATGGCGGCTTCGAGCTCGCCATTGACGTCGTTGAGGCTCTGCAGCGCGCGCTGAAACGTGCGCCGGTCGCCCTCATAACTGCTGACCTCGTAGGCCGTCAAAATCTCAGGTCCCACTTTCTGCAGCACGGTGGATTCGAGCATCGGGGCGAGCACGGTCTGATCTTCGAAGCGCGTACGGATCCAGCCCGCGAGCGTCTGATGCACCTCATCCGCGGGTTTGAATTTAGAAATCAGGATCGCGAACGGGTCGTAGATCTTCGGCGTCGATTCGTACGAGTTGGTCTGCTCGATGAGCTGCGCCATGAGTTCAAAAAATTGCGCCGCCGAACCTAAGTCAATCATGGCCGGCGGCAGCGCCAGGACTAGGCCATCGGCTGCGAATAGCGCATTGGAATTCACGAACGACAGGGCAGGGGCCGTGTCGATGACGATGACGTCGTAGTTGGATGACACCGTGGCGATACCGTCCTTGAGAACTCGGTAGAACGGAAATCCGGGCGTCTCGATGGCTCGGCCGGCCAATGCGAATTCCGCTCCATAGAGGCCGAGATTGGCGGGGATGAGGTCGAGATTGTGCCAGTGAGTCTTGCGCACGGCACCGGCCAAGGTTCCGGTCCAGTCCTCGCCCGCGGTCTTCGGTCCCTCAAGGTAGGGCAGAACGGTGTTGCGCGATTCGACTTCCAGGTGCGGCAGAATTCCGAACATCTGCGTCAGGCTCGCCTGCGCGTCCAGATCCAGCATCAGCACGCGGTAGCCTTTGAGCGCCAGGTACTGGCCGAGGTGAATCGAGGTCGTTGTCTTCGCGACGCCGCCTTTGAAATTGCAGACCGCCATAGTGATCGGTGCGTCGGTGGCCGGATCGCGGCGGGGCAGGAGGCCCATATCGGCTTGGATGGCGTGTAATTCAGCGAGCGTGAAGAGGCGCTTGCGTCCAGACTCCTCGCCCTGCGGGAGTTCGGGTTTCTTCTTCAGACGGCGGGCGAGGGTATCGGCGTTCGTGCTGAGTAACTCTGCCACTTCCGAGATGCTCCACTTACGCAGGATCTTCTGGCGGTTCGGTTCGAGCGCCGCATCACGCGCACGGGTCATGAGGTCAGAGGCCTTGATGGAGAGCTGCTGGAGCTCTGCCAGTCCCACCGGGGGAAAGCGCGTCGGACGTCGATCTGACATAGTGTGGACGGTGCCAACCCTCAGTGGCGCTATAATCCTAAGCGCACCATATAGTTACGATCCGGGGTATATTACGCCCGACGTCGGCTTTGTGGCAACTAGTCGGGTATTCTAGGCGAAAGCATGAGAGATAGGCGCAACTTCTGGTCGAGGACCGCAAGGCCCGCGGCCTGCGTATGTGACCCGACGTCCGAATGCCGGTATGGCTTTGACAGCATATGTATTGCAAGGCATAGTAGTGCATGAGCTGGGTCGTTCGGTTCGCGGCCGCGTTCGAGCCCGAATTCGCGGCGCTTCCCGAAGCAGTCCGACTGGAACTCTTGGCCCAGGCCAAGGTTCTGGAGCGCTTCGGGCCGCAGGCTGGGCGCCCGCGCGTGGACACGCTCAACGGCTCGAAGCACGCCAACATGAAGGAGTTGCGCTTCGATGCAGAGGGCGGTGTCTGGCGCGTTGCCTTCGCGTTTGATTCGGCGCGCGAAGCGATTGTGCTGGTGGCCGGAGACAAATCGGGTGGCGGCGAGGCCCGGTTTTACAGGAACTTGATCAAGAAGGCCGATGATAGATTCGATGCGCACCTGGACGCTTTGCGGAAGAAGCAGGCCGCGAAGGCAAAGGTGAAGGCCGCATCGAAGCCGGGCGTAAGACGGAGAAAGTGATGGGACGCACACTGGATGAGATGCTGCAGAGCCTGGCGCCAGCGCAGCGCGCCACCGTCGAGAGACGCGCGGAAGAACTGATAGCGGAGGAACTCTCCCTGCGCGATCTGCGCAAGGCGCTGAATCTGACTCAAGCTGCCATGGCCAGACGGCTGAAGAAGGGGCAGGACATGGTCTCGCGCATCGAGCAGCGCGAAGATCTGCTGCTCTCGACCCTGCAGGGCTACGTGAAATCCTTGGGCGGTGAGCTCGAACTGGTGTGCCGGTTCAAGAATCGAGCCGCGGTACGCGTGAAAACAGGTACGGCGGCGGGGCGATCCAAGCGATCGACCACGCGTCGAGCGGTAGCCTAGAGATCGAAACCAGCCTGCGTTGGTAATCGGCTGAGTCCGATCACGCCCTGCGAGGTGTGGCGGCAGGTCTTCTCGTCTTCCTGGCGCGTGCCTTGGCCGTGACTCGGCGCTTCGGGATCTTACCGATGCGCTCATCGCCGGCGCGGATCAGTTCACATGCACGCAGCGCTGCTTCCTCGAAGTCGGGAGCGTCGGCCGCCAGTACCTGCCAGCCCGTGGTGGCTTTGCCAAAAACCTGTATCGATCGCATCTGCGGAAATTCGCGTCGAAGGGTTTCGTGGTGCTCCGCGGTGGTCGCGATCCATACGCCGTTGTCGGCTGGCGAGGGCGGCTTGTCGCGAAGAATCAGTACGATTTTCTCTTCGACGTAAACAGCCACGCAGCCGAACATCGGTCGCGTGACTGGTGAGAGCGGGGCCAGGGCGTCTAGCACGAACTCGTGCGGCACCGCTCTTCGCCGCTTGCCTCGCATGAGCTCATCGTCGAACGCGGGATGAGCGGACCTGTGGTGTGCCGTGCGCATGAGCGCCTTTCGCCTGAGTATTGGTTCATCGTAGTCGAAACAATCCTGGAGGGGAGGGTCGCGCGGCGCAGCACCCTGCTCAGTCATAAAGAGCTGCTCAGGGTTGGTAGGCAAAGCATGTCAACCGTCTCCGAGCGGCCAATCTCAGACACTGGCGTTACTCAAATAACCTCCAGAAAGCGGCCGTTGGCGACCTGCGGTAAGCTAACCCTTATGTTTCACTTCTCATCACCGCGCGGCTCGTCGCGCAATCAAAGGTATTAGGCGCCTAAGCCAGAATTGGAGCACGCCCATGTCAGCGGCCCAGCCTGAACCGCCCTCAGCAGAACTATCCGCTTTGGCGAAAGAGATCGCGTCCCTTCGCCTAGAACAGGAAAGGCGTGAACTCGCCCAACAGCGCCGTGAACTGGAGGATTCAAAGAGGTCCGCTCCCTCCAAACCATGGTGGGCGAGCGCAGTTGAGATTCTTGCACTGCCGGCCGCAGTCATAGCGATAGTAGTTCAGTTCACGAGCGCCAGTGGCAACGTACAGACAACGGCAAAGACGGAGGCCGAGACCGCCAAAATCAAAGTCGAAGAGGTTAAAACTCGTGTTGAATTGCAGAAGATGCTCGATGATCTTGCGGAGACAAAGAAACAGGGTGTGACGGCCTATCGGGAAGAGATCGAACGAACTCTTCCGCAGCTCCAACAGACCATTGAACGATTACGTGTCGTCGAGTCTCAATCGAAGGCTGTGGCACTTGAGAGAAGCTTCGCAAAGTACGTATTGCTATGGGTCCTTTTCCACTTTGTCGGCTTGATCTTCGATATCGTCAGTCAGGTGTGGTCTGCGCTCCTGAACAGTGTTTCAACGCTGGTTAGGACAATTAAATTCAGGGACAAAAACGGACGGGAGGACTACGAACGGCAACGGCGCCTGTCGAACGTCATAGCATGGGCCCAGCTGGTGTTGTATCCCGTGCCGAGCATACTTCGCTGGTCGCTTCAGTTGTCAATCTTTATCGCGTTGATGGTCCCGCTCTTCAACGAAGTGTCTCTTGCAATAGGCTCCCAAACTTCATTTGAAGTTGTCATGGATCAGGGAAAACATTTAGAAATCGGCGCCGCTCTCTCCACAATGAAGCAGCTCCTCTTTGGCGCATCACCATGATTCGGCGTATGACGCTCCCGGCCACTGTTGCGCGTTGAAAAGCATCGGCGAGCGTGGCTTTGCATTAAGATTTATCGTGGTCTAGAACTGCCGTTGCGACCGACCGGATCGGGTCAACAGCGGCAAGTCGGGGGGCGCTACGGCGACCGACCGAGCCGGGCAGTCGAACCGGCGCAGATCGGCCAGAAGCGGCCGCTCGACCAAATAGCCAACGCCCAGTTAACGGTCAGCTGACAATCATCCGAATCAAACCTTGCAGCTTGGTTTGCTGGGAGCCGCCGGCGGTCGATGTTAGGCTTCCCCTAGCTAGGCTCGTCAGCGTCACGAATGGTAATTACTGATCGCTTACCGATAGGTCCCATCGCTTCTGGCTGACATCAGCCAGTGATTGATTGGATCTCCAGAATATTCGCTCGGAATGGACATTGAAATCTAGCTAGGTCACATAGGCATGATCGACTCAGCCGATTCAGGTCAAGAGAGCACAGGACGGGCGCGTCCTTGGAAATTCCGCATCCTCGAACTGTACCTGTGGGTAACAATTGCCGCTGCCATTTCGGGGCGCGTTATGCTTGTGTTCGGCGAGTTCCCGCGCGATGGTGCGCAAGTTATTCGAGACTATTACTGGGACATACTGATCAGCGGACTTGTATTTGTCTTTCACATAGTTTTTCGCCAAATCTTCGGTCAACTGCCTCTCGAATACCTTAGAGCTAAACGGCGTTGGTCTTCCCCGCAAGCTACGGTCACTAGTATTCAGGAACATCGGCTCGACGAGATCGCGTCCGGCGATGAAGTGCCATCGCCTTTGGATTCGGAATCAAAACATGGCGATTCGGCGGCCCCTCCGGCGGACTTGCTACATCGCTATGCAATCAGTTCCCGTCGATTGGCCGCTGGCATATATGGGCGGGCGGGCGTCTATCTGCTAGTTGGCGTACTGGTCGCATTTTCTGGACTTGTCTTCTTTTACACGCAGACCGGAGGAGCTCCAGTCCCTTCTAGCACACAACTCCTGATTCTTAGTCTCATGCCTCGATTTGGAATCCTTTTTTTTATTGAGTTCATCGCCTTCTTTTTTTTGCGCCAATATCGTTCTGCAATGGACGAATTTCGATACTTTGAAGCTGTCGCCAGGGTCCGGGAGGAAGTGGTGGCGCTGATACGTATCGCTTATGAGTGCGGCACACCGCTACAGCCCATGGATCTAATTAAGCACGACTCATTCTTTTCCATAGGGACTGTCTTGGAGAAGGGCCAGAGTTCCGAGATCCTTGAAGCTCGAAAGATGGAAAAGAGCGAGATTGATTTGCTGGAGAAGATCGTTGATACCCTTGGCAAGGCAAAAAGGTAGGGACTCCCGCGCATCACGCTTCAATCGGGGTTCCCTTAAAGCCGACATTCACCACCGGCCGCAATGCGTGTGCGCCGTGCAAAGGCGGCGTTTTCCAGTGGGTGAAAGTCCCAACCGGCAATTGCTCCAGCCGGAAGCTACCGGAGCAACTGTGGAGGTAACGAAACGGTTGAAGCCTTCGGGAAATGCATGTCACGAATTGGTGACAGCGCGGGTGTGCAGGCCGCAACGCGAGTGAACGCTGAGCAAGCCTCGAAAATGTCGATGCGCAGACCGACCCGGTAACCCTGTCGGGGAAGGTTGATACGGCTGGGGGATTGAGCAGAAGAGGAACCCAGCCGCTGCGCCGGGGTAGTGGCGGCAGCATGTACACAACGGAAAACGCACGCAACACGGGAAGCCCCACGGCGCGGCGCAGGATGGCCAACCAGACACCCGCGAGGGAGGGTCTGGGCGAAGTGGGGTGTCGGAGAGGCTCATAGTACTGATGAAGCTGGGTAATGCCGGTGGAGGGAAGGAGCCTTGGTTCAGAACTGACGCAATACGTAGTGAGGGAGCGGAGATTGGGTAACCTAGCAACTCCGGCAAGTGTTCAGAAACTGCAGACGGCGTTACACGCGAAAGCGAAGACGGAAGCCGGGTTCCGCTTCTACTCGCTGTACGACAAGATCTACCGGGAGGATATCCTGGCCCATGCCTATGCTCAGTGCTGCTCGAACAAGGGCGCACCGGGCGTGGACGGCCAGAACTTCTCGGATATCGAGGTGTACGGCGTGCAGCAGTGGCTCGGCGAACTGCGATGGCGCTCAAGGAGGAGACTTACCGACCAGCGCCGATCAGACGAGTGTTCATCCCCAAGCCCAACGGCAAGCAAAGGCCCTTGGGCATCTCGACGGTGCGGGACCGGGTCTGCATGACAGCGGCGATGCTGGTGCTGGATCCGATCTTCGAGGCTGATCTTCCCAACGAACAGTATGCCTATCGCGCGGGCCGCAATGCCCAGCAGGCGGTGATCGATGCGGAAGAGACGCTGTATCACGGCCACCCGGAAGTCGTCGATGCGGACCTGGCGGACTACTTCGGCAGCATCCCACACGCGGATCTGATGAGGTCGCTTGCGCGACGCATCGTGGACTCGCGCGTGCTGCATCTGATCAAGATGTGGCTGGAGTGCGCCGTGGAAGAAACCGACGACCAAGGTCGCAAGCGACGAACGACCGAGGCCAAGGACAGCGGACGCGGCACCCACAAGGCTCTCCGATCTCACCACTGCTGGCGAATCTGTATATGCGCCGGTTCGTGTTGGAGTGGAAGCGGCGTGGGTTGGGCGAGCGTCTCGGCTCGCACATCGTGACCTACGCGGATGATCTGGTGATCCTGTGCCGACGCGGCCGGGCCGAGGAGGCTCTGCAGCAGCTGCGCGAGATCATGGCCAGACTGAAGCTGACGGTCAACGAGGAGAAGACACGGATCTGCAAGGTGCCGGAAGGCGAGTTCGACTTCTTGGGATACACGTTCGGGCGGATGTACAAACGGACGACGGGCCAAGCCTACGTAGGCGTGCGACCGTCGAAGAAGAGCATCCGGCGCATGGTGGAAAAGATCCATGCGATGACAACCGCCGCCGGAACGGGCCAAGCAACCACAGAGCTGGTGAATCAGTTGAACCGCGTGCTGCGTGGCTGGGCGAACTACTTCAAAGTAGGCACCGTCCGACCCGCCTATCGTGCGCTCGACCAATACACTGTACTGCGGTTACGTCGGTGGCTGCGGCGCAAGCACAATCTCAGGCGAAAACGGGGCGCGACCTATCCGCTCTCGCACCTGTACGGGCACTTTGGCCTGATACGCCTGACACAGCTTGGCCGCGGTCCGTCGTGGGTGAAGGCGTGATGTTCTGTCCGAGAGCCGGATGCGGGCGATCTGCAAGTCCGGTTCGATGAGCGGGATGTGGAAACGGAGTTACGGCAAGGGTACTTGGGCACCGCCAGACGAAAGGGGCGGCAACAGTCAACCCGAACCTACGATCACCGCGCCACATCTCGACTCCACCAACTTGCGTCGTTCGGCCGGTTACCGATTACTAACGGCGGCTCGCGGCAGATTCCGGCAGCGATAGGGCGGAAACAGCGGCTTACTACGCCGCGCTGCTTGAGGCGACCGATGACGGCTCCCGATCAGCTCGACCTGAGATCGAGTATGCGAAGAGCTTCGCATCAGCGACTAGTCTCGCGGTGAAGTAACGGCGGGCGCCGCCAGGATCGCCGTCAGTGTGCTTGGCCCTGGGATCGCGCGATCTCGATTCGCTGCCGGCAGCGTCTGCCAGAGTGACGCGCAAACGGAATCAGATAGAAATTCGCGAAGATCCCGACTATCCCACGCAAGGCCGGCGGCACAGTCTGCAGAAATGGCACCTCAAATAGAGCCAGCCAGATCACCAGGTTTCCTGCCAGCCAAATCGCCACAGTCACGAGCGGATCGACTAGCCGAATCGTGAAAGGGCTGCTGCGATCGGAATCCGACGATTCGGGCGCGACCTCGGCAGTGGCCTCGGAACTCGGCGGCATCCATCCGCCCGCGATTCCGAGTGCGGGGTGCCGCTTGCCTAACCCAAGGCGCAGAAAGCGAACAAGGCGCCAAGCGGCGAAGGCCACCAATAGCATAAGGAGGATCAGTCGGTCCGTCCGGTCCATTCTCGCGCTCCGCGATACTCCTGACCGCTAGGCCAGTTCAAACGACGCCCGATCATCGGCCCGCGTCAGATCCAGTCTAGCGCGGAACTTCTCTCGGTCGAAGCCCATGGCCTGAAACATTTGACCACGACTACCGCAGATACCAAGCGATTCTGGATCGATCACCGATTGGCCGCTCTCAGCGGCTACCTCGCTGTTCGTAGGGATAGATGTCGATTATCAAAGTCATCCCCAACCGTTCGAGAGTCTTGCAAAGTTCTGGCTCAATCTGGAGAGGATAATTGTCCTGGCTGCGCGAGCTCAGCCAAATTTCCGGGCTGGCGCCGGCTGCCCTCAGGCGACGCAGGAAGGCAGCGTGGGGTGTCAGCTGGTGGATTAGTTTCTGGATTCCCCGCTCAGCCATACGGCTGGATCCCACCTCGGCGCGTACCCAGATGCCCCTAGGTGTCATCGTCTTGGACCAGTGTGACTCGCGCCTAAAGCCCTCGAGCAATTGACCCGACGGAGTCATGCGTCGATCTCCCACGCGCCAGGCCACATGGGGACGCATTCGCAAGGCCGCGGAGATCACTTTCGGATCGAAGGTGGAATTGCGGAAGGCTAGGCGGATCTTGTATTCGTAGGTTCTCGACATCCTCATTTCTTAATTCTACGCGGGGCCCGGCCGTTGATTCGCGGTCTGGCAGAGCTGGTCACGGCGAGCCTGAAAGCGGGGCTCTCTGGCGTGAGAGCGTGATCAATCGGTAATCGCGCGGTCGTAGCATCGGCCGGTAGTACGCGATTCCGCGACGACTCGAGAGTGGCATATCTCTGACCTGGGCCTGCATTCTGCTGGCAACACTGGTCTGCGCGGGGCTCCTTTGGTGGCGGCTCGGTCCTGCGGATCGCAAGGTGCTCGCCCAATATCTTGGCGGCGTGGCGATTGTCGCCGGCGTTCTGGTGAGCCTTTACCAGCAGTTCATTACGCAGCGCAATTTCCGGGAGGACTTCAAATTCCGCACAGCGCACGAGAAGGAGGACATTAAGTTCCGCACGCAACAGGAGCTGCGCCAGCGCTACCTGGATGCCTCGAAGCTGCTCGGCGACACAAACATTAACACGCGCATCGCAGGTGTCGACGGCCTGGCGCCGCTCTTGGAGGTCGATGCCGAACTGCATCACGCTGTGCTTGCAACCCTGGTCAGCTTCGTCCGGGTGGCGCGCTCGATCGATGCCCAACCTAAGATCGAGGGCACTGGTGTGCCAGCAGACGTGCAGGCCGCACTCGATGTGATTGGCCGGCGAGAGCGATGGATCGACACCGAATCCGAACGGCTGAATTTCCTCACGCTGAATCTGGCCGCCGCCCATTTTTCCAATGGCGAGGCATCCCGACGCGCCTCCTTCGGGCACGCGAACTTTGACGAGAGCATTCTCACCAATGCCGATTTCTACCGCGCTGATGTGCACGACGCGATATTCGGCGCTGCGGTTTTCGGCTTCGAGCACCTAAAGCAAGCGACAGACGTCGATCGTTGTCACTACTTTGAGGAACCGGATTGGCGACTCCGCAGCTGCGTTCGAATTTCCTCGACGCTCACGCGCCTGGCGCGAGCTTCACCGGCGCGGATCTCACGGGAGTGACCTTCGAGAGAGCGGAACTTACCGGCAGCTCATTCGCGGCTGCGGATCTCAGCTGGGTAACTTTTGATGAAAGGTTTCCCGAAGACCACGAGGACGAACTGCACGGCAGTTTCCGCGCCCACCCGATGCGTCCCGACGCTGCCGAGAAACTGGTTCCGCTCCATGCCGAACTGGCCAGGTGTCGCCTGGGAGCCGACAAGCATTAGCGAGAAGACCGAGAGCCGATTCGAAGTCAGCGGAGAGCGGTTTCTGGCCGAGACGGATGCGGTGATTCCCTGGGAGCCGATCCTGGCACGCACTAATCGAACCGCACTATCCGGGATAGAGGCTAGACGCAATTCTCGATGCCTTATTCGGCCGTCGCAATCTTCTTCGGAAGCATAGGAACGATTGCAGAAGCCCGCCATTGAGCCTGGAAGGCACTTTTCCTTCTCCTCCCAAAGGCGACGACGTCGACCTGACAAAGCGTTGTGCTAGGGACAGCGGCGCTGCACCCAAAGGAAGTCTTCTCACCTGGCGCCAAATAAAGGTACGGTCGACTGGTGTCGGGCTGCCACAACACTGTGTCTCTTTTGGATTGGGGTGTCGGGCCGATGGCTTGGCGGTAGATATCCAACATGATGTGCTTAGGCTTATCTTCGTCAGCGATCCAACTAAATCGAGCTTCGAGGCCTTCCAGAGCTAGAGCGGAGGTGGTTCCCTTCTCAATTGAAATCGATAGGAGCACCAGATCGTCGGGCGGCTCTTTGTCAGAGTGCTGTGCGACCCTGGAGCATTGCAGCGACAAAGATAGGTTCTGGTTGTTATAGCCGGAGACCGCTTTCCAAACGAAGAAGGCTCCGCCACTCAACAGCGCGATGCCCTTAATGATGAGATCGAGTATTGACACGGTGGAATCTGTCATTTTCTAGGGTCTCAATATCGAATAGGCGGAGCGGCGGTGGCTATTCAAATCCAAGGCCTCGCAGACTATGTAGCAGGTGACGGATTGTGTATGCGGATACCTGTGGAGGATCCTGGCCTCAGCCGCCCTCGAATATAACCGTCACAACTTCTGCACGAATCCAACCAGCCAGTGAATCCCCGCGATGACAGCATATAGCGCAAATACCAGAATGAGGGCCCACTTAGTGGCTGAGGCAGTGGCTCCTATCAGGGGCCATGGCGCGGTGGCGTGCCCAGCGTCAATAGTCCGCTGCATCGCTGCGTTTTCTATGAAGTCTAAGGCTCCGGCGAGCAGCTGCGCGCCCGCCAGTGCGTAACCGACGGCAGCGATCCTGGGTAGGTTCGGGGCAAACTGATCCGCCGCGAGCCAGCACAGCAGTGCGAACAGTGGCGCATAGGTGCAGATGAACCAGGTGTCCCAGGCTTGGGCCGCGTTCAGATCGCGCTGCCAGGTCGGCCGGGCGGTAATCCAGGCTTGCATGAAGCGATCCGCCGCACGGGTAGTGAAGGCGAGCTCCAGATGAACAATGCCAACCGGGCCGCCCTTGACGGGAATACGGGCCAGCGACCCAGTCCAAGACATCAGCACTGCCAGTGTCAAGACTACCGCCCACTTCGCGGCGCCTCCGATGGTCAGTAAGGAGTTCACAGGGGAGGCCGTACCCGGAAGTCAGGCTCGGGAAGGGGATCATTCGAGTATTGGGAAGAGGAGGCACTAAAGGCCGTTGTGACTGCGTCGAGTGCGGCGGTCAGTAACGTCAGCGCGGCCGCCTGTGGGGGCGTCAATGGCGCACGGTGTCCCGGCGGCGCGCTTGAGGTGGCCAGCGTCGTCAGACTTGAGTAGGACTTCGAATACGGGACGGAGGGTCCCAAGGCTTGTTCTAGTCCCGAGACTTTTTCTGAGAGTGCACGAACGAGAACATCGCGTCGGATCCAGCGTTGGCTGGACCAGCCGTCCCAGCCGCTGGGGGGCGCAGGTCCGAGGAATTTCGTGATGAGTTCTTGGGCGGCGGTGCCCCCGCGCTTGGCGACCTCTGTGATGAGATCCTTCTCCATATTCAGGTTCATGCCCCCTTCTTTCTTGTTCAAGCGCACGCGCACGACCCGATCCCGCACCCCCGGCATCCGAGAGAGCATATTGTCGTTCCAATTTTGCATCGCACTGACAATGCTTATCAGGAAACCTCCCATTTTTGAGGCACTTTTCTTTGCCTGATCAAAGCGGGTCCATCGATCGGCGATGCCGTCCAGATAATGCTGGGGCAGGAAAGTCATGTTCGGGTGACCTTCCAGTTTGTCTTCCAGGTTGATACCAAACGTAGGCCAGTTGGGTGCCAGGCCATCGAAGAGATGGATCGGAAAATTCGACGAGATGCCGCCATCTGAAAAGAGGCAACGCCGAAAATCTCTTTCCGGCCGAGGGTCTTCATAGTCGATCGCCCACAGTGGCACGGCGGCGAAGAGAACGGGAAAGCTCAAGCTCATCCGCGCAGCCAGCAGGACAGGGAAGCTACCCGGCGGCGGTATTTCCCTGAGACCTAGTTTCATCGCCTTCTCGACCGTGGGATCGCTGCCTGGGGAGCCGGGGTTCGGGGCGTACTCTAGCCCGTGGTCATCGATCCAGCGCATGACCTCGGGAGGTAAGTACGGCGCGAGCTCATCGTGCTGGTAGAAGAGCCGCGCAGTGCTCTCCGTGTGAGGAAAGATATAGGGGCGGCCGTGCGAGAGATTGGTCGTGAACATGCGCAAGTCAATCGATCGCGCGCCAGTGGCGTTATTAGGCTGCGTCGGGGGAGCACCCGGTGCATCCCACAGATCTCCAAAGGTCAGGGGCTGGTCGAGAGCCAGACCGGCTGCCTCTTGAATGCGTGCGTGCAGCCATGGCGTTAATGCGGGACCTGCCTTGGGCGTTGTGGTCATGCCTTTACACAGGCCATACCCATTGCCAACCACCGCGCGCGTGAGATCGAAGTAAAGCAATAAGCCGATGAAGCTGGGTAGTGTCAGCACCAAGGTGAAGGCGGCGGCATGGGGCGACTGCCACTGCCACCAGACCAGAAGGCTTGCGATCAGGCTAAACATTGTGGCGAGCCAATAGGATGTGAGGCAGCTCAGAATGACCTTTCCAATCCGCCGAAAGGTACCCCCGGCATTGAGCGAGCCGATCAGAATCCGAAACGGACGCCGACAGGGACGATCGGGCTGAAAGAGCCGCAGCAGCTGCGTATTGCCACTCCCATCCGTCGTACCTAGGGCATCCGGTAACTGCTCCACACGCCGGAAGCCGTCCATGGATCCGGTGACGCGCCGTTGGAATTCGGCCGCTGCCGTAATCGCGGCCGCAATCGCGCCGGCTGAAGTCCCGCCAATGTTCTTAAATCGGTATTGACCCGCCAAAGCAAAAATCGCTGGGGGATAGACCACGCCGCTTGTGATACCGCCCTTCATGACGAGATCGCAAAAGCGATTCTTGGGTGCTACAGATTCGGCGTCCGTCATAGACACCCCGGCGAATAGGAAATAACCGTCAATTTTAGTCTTTCGGCGACAAAGGCCAACTGTCAGTTTTGACAGGGCATCCGTGCGTCTCGGCTCGCGGCGGTTAAACGTTGCGCCGGCCGCGCCAGCCCAGAGCCGCTGACACGGCCGGCGCATTTCCGATTCTCTGGTCGCAGCGTTGGACGGTGAGCTGCAGTCGACTCCGGGCGGACCCCAGGTGGTCCGGGGGGAGGGTGAACGGACCACTGGGGTCCGCCTCAAACCGGAGTCAACTCACATGCAGCTTCTCACTTCCGCCCAACGCCAGAAACTCATCGAGAACGGACGCGCTCAGCTCGCGGTCATCGACCGCCAGGACCAGGTCATCGACTTTGAACCCGTCGTGAAACTCTTTACTCCTGACGGCAATGGGACTTGGCTACTGACCGAGATCAATAACCCCGATATCGATCTCACTTTCGGATTATGCGACCTCGGGCTTGGGTCTCCTGAACTCGGCTATCTGATCCTTTCAGAGCTCGCTGCGGCCCGCGGGCCGCTTGGGCTTCCCATCGAACGCGATCTGCATTTCGTGCCGACGCGTACGCTCTCCGCGTACGCCGAGATCGCCCGGCAGCACCGGCGCATCGTCACCTGACAGTGCGTTCGCCGCCGGCTTTCGGGCCGGCGGCTTTCCTTATGTTTCCGGCGCACGAAAACTCTCCCGCTCTCCCTCCTTGTCCGAGAAAGGCAGACCTTCACCCATCCTCCGGACTCTCAGGCTTTGTTGGCGCAGGGGCGCGGGCCTTCTTCCACTTTCCCCACAGCCAAGCGCCGAAAGGAACCAGAAGCGTCGCCCAGAGCCACTGCCAGTTGTCCTTAAAGAACGAAAGCAACTCGTGGCGTACTGGCACGACCACGCGAATATCCGAATCAAAGGTCCGAATACTTCTGGGTGTTGACTGACCATCGACCTCAATCAGCGCGGACAGCGTGAGGTGCAGGTGCTGCACTCCGTCGCTTTTAGGTTTGACGTCCCACTGCCACTGAGTGCTATCGCGTCCCGAGATTGCTTGATCCTCGGGAGTAATTGCGGAGATATCAAAATTGGCGCCCGTCAAATGCGCCTGCATTCGATCTGCGACTTTGATACGGGCGCCGCGCAGATCCCCCCCGGCGTCTATCTGTTTCTTCAAATCGTCAATCGATGTCGCCAAAGCCAGGAGTAGCTGAATTCGTGCGGAGTCTTCAAGATTAATGGAGGCCGGGGCGTTGAAAGCGATATTGGCAAATTCCAGCTTGCTCAATGCGTCATCAACGGCAGCTGTTAGTGTCGATGTGCTCGCTTCACCCACGGGACCCGCTGCGCCTGTTGCGCTTCCCGGGGCCGCTGCGGCTGTTGGCAACCGATTAAGGCTCGAATTGGTGTGATCAATATCCGTCCGACTGCCACGCGGCTTTGATGATCTAAGAGGCGGGCCTGGTGCCGCCGAGCCCACTCGAGGGAAGTCTTCAGTCGCCAACGCAGTTGGAGGCGGTGGCGGTGGCGGTGGCGGTGGCGGAGGAGGCGCTGCGAAAGCTGCCACTTCTCCGCCGCCATGCAGGGCCGCACACGCGCTGAGCAATACCGCGTGCGTCATCACCAACGCGGCGAGCGCGACGGCTTTGATTTTGGGCATTGAAGTCAAGCGGTGACTATCCAGCGAAGCACACGATGTCAGAGACTTACCCGCGGACACTCGTTATTTGGTGTGCCCATAACCTGGCGCCGTTAGGGAAAGATCCCTGCAGTGTGGAACCCTGTCGCGGGCAGGCACATTTGCGTAGCATGGGATCGGCAGCCACGAGTTGCATACTGTCATAAATGACAGGTACGGCGTTTGGCTAGGGGCGGTCGCCCAATCCGAAGGGCGCTCGATCATCGGCTCGTTCCGCGGCCCCCTCCAACCATCCTCACAAATCCGATTCTTCCAGCAGCCCTGGTGCGGCACCGGCCGCCGGCCGCAATGCCCCTCGCCAAACCGGTTTTCCCTGCCACCGTCGCTGAGCCCAAGCGCGGCGTTGAGAACTCCGCGCCGCCGGCCCTTGGATTCTATAAACAATAAGGGCCGGGCGACCCCGCGCCCGCCGGACGCCGACACTGTCGCCGTCCGGGCTGCCTCCGCAAGCCGCGCACTGCGCGTGCGCGGCACGGCCGGCCGCCCTCATCGCGCTGCGAGCCCGAAGAGCGCGCGATCGTCGGGCCGTTCCAGTGCCGCCTCCAGCCAGCCTTGCAGCACCGATTCGGGGAGGACGCCCTGTTCGACCTTCGCGAGCACCACGGCACCGACCAGGATCTTGCGCCGCGTGTCGGCCGTGCGCGCGCGCCGTGATTCGATCGATCGCCGCCTTGCATCGAGTCGCTGCTGTTGGGCTTTGAGCTGTCGCAGTCGCTCTTCGAGCGACTCGATGCGCTCGGCAATGGCTTTGGTGGGCACGGCGCGCTCCTGAAGCGTCGGAGGAAGGAGTCGCGAGCGTACACCGCGCGGCACGAGCGAGGGCAGCGTGGATTTCGGTGCGCGGTCGCCAGAAAGAGCGCGTGTCTTGATGTTGCAGCAGGGCTCCACCGGAGGGTATCTTCGCCCGAAGCGTGCGCGAAGGGCGCACTTATGCAAACTCCTCGCTCACGCTCGGGTTTGCGTGCGCCGGGGGCTCGGCCTAACGGCCTTGCCCCCCGGACCCCCCGCCGCCTGCGGCGGCAGGCGAAGAGGGCAGCGCCCATGGTGCTTCACAAGGGCGCTGCAGTCCGGCTGCTACGCACCTTCGGTGCGGGTCGCCGGACGGAAGAGCCTAGAGCGGGCGCGAGCGGAGAGAGCTAGGAGGCGTCGGGTGCTTAAGCGTTCTGCGGCCGTCGATGAGTACCTTAGCTTGCTCTACGGGCCCGGCGAGGATGCCATGGCGGCGGTGCTCGCCGCGAACGCGGCCGCGCATCTGCCGGCGATCGATGTCAGTCCGATGCAGGGACGCCTCCTGCGGATTCTCGCGCAGAGCATCGGGGCGAAGCGGATTCTGGAGATCGGAACGCTCGGGGGCTACAGCACTCTTTGGCTCGCCGGCGCGCTCCCCGCGGACGGGCATCTCATTACCCTGGAGGCCAATGCCCGCCATGCCAAGGTCGCGCGGGGGAATTTCGAGCGCGCGGGACGCGCCAAACAAATTGAGTTGCGGGAAGGGCCGGCGCTCAAGTCTCTTGCCGAACTAGTTGCCGAAGGGCAGCGGTTTGATTTCTGCTTTATTGATGCGGACAAGATCAACAACCCGCAGTATTTGGACTGGACCTTGAAGCTCACCCATCAAGGGAGTCTTCTGGTCTTCGATAACGTGGTGCGCGACGGGGAGATCCTCGAATCCGGTAGTCGGGATCCGGCCGTGCAGGGCACGCGGCGCCTGCACGAACGGTTAGCTGAAGAGCCGCGCGTCTCAGCCACCGCGATCCAGACAGTCGGTGCCAAGGGCTATGACGGCTTCGCGCTCGCTCTGGTGCTCGCGGATCCTTAGCGCCGGCGCAAAAACGGTGGCGATCTATCACCTCTCCGTCAAATGCATGAGCCGCTCCCGCGGGCAATCGGCCACCGCGGCGGCGGCCTACCGGTCCGCGGAGAAGATTCGGGACGAGCGGACTGGGGAGATCCATGACTACGGGCGCAAGGGCGGGGTGCTGCACCGCGAGTTGGTTTTACCCCAGGACTCTCCGGCCTGGGCGCGGCAGCGCGAGCGATTGTGGAATGCGGCCGAGATCGCCGAGACCCGAAAGAACTCCACTGTCGCGCGTGAGTTCGAGATCGCGCTGCCCTCGGAGCTCAAGGCCTCCGAACGTGCTCGCCTGGCGGTGGACTTTGCCCGGGCGATATCGACCAAGCATCGATGCGCGGTGGATGTCTCGGTGCATCGGCCGGGGCGGGGAGGGGACACCCGCAATCACCACGCGCACTTACTGTGTACGACTCGGCGATTGGGGCGGGAGGGCTTCACCGAAAAGACGCGCGAGCTCGATGATGCCAAGACCGGAGAAGTTGTCTACTGGCGCGAACAATGGGCGACGCTGACCAATGAGCGCCTCAAAGAGCGAGGGGTGGAATCACGGATTGATCACCGAACGCTCGAGGCGCAGGGTATCGATCGGGCGCCCACCGTGCACAAGGGGCCGCTGCTGACGGCGTTGGAACGAAAGGGGAATCGATCACGAGTCATTGAGCAACGGGAGCGAGAGAGGGCGGATGAAATTCAGGCGCGGCTGAGTCGAGCCGCCGAGCTCGGGCGGCTCGAGCGGGAAAGTCGAGAAGTAGAAAAGTCCATTCTGGTGCTCTCGACCGACATCGCCGCCGCGCAGCGCGAGCGCCACAGGCCGGATAGGTCAGCGCCTGAAAAGGATCGTGCGACGCCGGTGCCGGCGAAGGAGAACGAGAAGCAAATTGAATTCGATCGCTGGCGCGATGAGGTGCGGCGGGAGAGGGAGGAAGCAAGAGCAAGGGACTCGGAACGTGACACGAATAAGTCTCGGGGCAAAGACAAGCCTCGAGACGGGCCGGACTACGGGCGTTGACCGCCATATCGACTCTGGTGATGCGCGCCGGCGGTCACTAAACTGCGGCCGTAGGTGTCTGTGCATTCCAGCAAATACTAAACGGGTTCAGCGCAGGATGCGTTCGCTTTGTTCGCGCCACCCACAATGATGCCGCAACGCGCCAAAATCTAACCCGACAATAGCATGGCTGGGTGTGGATAAAACACAACCACAGCGGCGAGCGCAATCACAAGGAGACTTCAGTGACGCTCAAAAGAGAACAGCAAGATGCCGTCAAGCAAATCTTAACTTTGGTGCTATCCGATGTGCGGCCGGCAGAATTGATCCTGGTAGATTCCGTCTTTGACAAGCAGGTTGATGTTGGCCGAAAGAGTGACGGGCTTGGTTTTGGCGAGGCAATCCAAGTGACGCTGCTTACCTACGCCATTGCTGGCGTGCTCGGCGAGCTAGCAACAACCGCCGCCAAGGGTTTCGCAAAAAAATGGGGAGAGGAATTGGCCGCATACCTCAAGCCGGGCGCTGGAAAAGCCGAGCCGGCAGACGGAACCATCCTCTCATCATTACGCAGCGCCATATCAGAACGTCTGCGGTCGGAAGGAACGATACCCGCCGACGCCGACAAGGTCGCCGACACTGTGATCGCAGTCATCGCAACTCGGCCAGATTTAACGACGAAGCTCTTTCGGACTTAGCATTCGTGGGCATCCGTTGTAGATCTAAAAAGGGTCTGACATCCGTCAGCGTCGCAACTGACAATATTGTATTTGTCGGGTCGGCGGTAGCACTGGCGCTTTCCAATTTGTTGCAATCGCTTCTCGTGGAGAGCCTGTCAATATTCTCTGTAGCATTGTTATCTTGGGGTTTTAAGAGATTCCGGCTTCTTACGTGGCGGGCTCAGCGCCTTCGGCCCAGCCCGACTTCGGATCTAATGCTGCGAATGATCGCCGACGAAGCGATGGTCGTCGGGTCACCAACGTTTGTATCTCCACTAGGCCGGGTCTATTTGGTTGCAAACGCGCGACAAGCTACAGCCTGCGTCCTGGGTGGACTATTTGGAGCGAAGTTGGTCTTAACAGGTCGCTTGCTCATCGCAGCGATTAGCGATCCAGCCTCCACATCCATAGTTATCCGTCATGAGCTCGGGCACGCGAGAAACGGCGATCATCGCGTGTGGCTTTTATTGGTTGGCAGCCTGATTACACCAATACTATTGCCTCTCTACACTCTGGCGACTGCGGACAGTGCGCCACACTTTTCATTCGCGCCCCGCGCGATAGATGATAGCGAAGTTCATGCGATGCTGTATTTGTGCAATTCAATTGTCGCGTCGCTGTTTTCTGCGTTCATATTGATTACTTTACTCCGACGTCGAGAATTGTTGGCTGATGCTGTAGCCGTCAATTGCACGGCCAATCCTTCGCCCTATATTCAGATGCTGTCTGGCGGCGGCTCGGAGCGATCGCTCTGGTTCCATCCGTCTCGATATGACCGAATATCAGCGCTGACACATGATTCTCCGGTCCTGCGATTTAGTCCCTCAATTGTAGTTTGCGGTATGTCTTTCGCCTTTGGAGCTTTGTTGTCTACATACGTTGCATATGGAGACAATCTCGAAAGCTTAGGACGAGACTCGCAATATGCATTGGCAGCCGTTGTCTGCGGTACTTTGGCGGCCGGTTGCTACGCTCTCGCACTTTTTGTATGGGAAATGCGAAAGGGATTTAGACGCAAAGTGCCAGTCAGTAAGCACGAGGACGTTATAGCGCATCCAAAGGGAGTCCCCGTGGTTTCTGAATTGGCAGTCATCGCGGGAATGTCCGAACAGAAAGTTAGATGGGGCCGGATGGTGATCTTTGTCCTAGGCATCGCCATTGCGTTTAGTACATCGAGCATATTGCCGTGGGTGCTAGGCAACGTGAGATCTGACGTTGCCTTGGTGGCAGCGACGGAAACGATGAAAAGTCTTTGCTTCTATTCTGTTATGTGGACGCTGGTTCTTGTGATATTGCGATACTATCGGAGCCTATCGGAGGCCGCGATTCTCGCGGTTGTACCTTGCGTACTTATTGCCTTCGTTGATTCCCACTCCATCGAGTCGATGCTTATTGGACCCGTCGAATGTGCGACATTACTTATATGTGTGGGGATTGCGGTTCGTAACTCCCAAAACCTTTGGCTCTCGTTGTTTAGCGGCTCACTTGTTGGATTTCTGATTCTGCATCTGCTTCTATTTGGGGTTCGTGTCTCGCTTTACAGCTATTTGAATGAGGACTATGTGCTCGACTATATAGCTGGACCCATGTATGAGGAAATTGAGCACTTTCGACATTTCGACTGGGGGTCTCTGACAGAGGCAGTGTCGTGGACTCCGTGGTTTCAATTGTTGCAGTCCATCGTATTTGCGTCATTTGTAACACTAGGCTCTAAGACTTGGAGCCGCGGCAAATAGCGCGAGGAAATACGGGACGGGGCGATGATACTCGAGCATCGATCCGGGTGATACCTGAGCTTCGATGAAGTGCTTGGTCCAATTGTTTGGCACGACAAGCAGATGAGTATGGGGTGGCTTCATGCAGAAAGCCGGGTGGATAAGTCAGTGGAGAGAAGCGTAACTTCGTCCTGAGATCCTTGAAAGAGCGCTCCTGCGCGCCGTGGTCAGAGAATGATCAACCCCTGTGCATTTGCGTTTGCGCTGTGGCTGTGAACTGGACAGCCCTGCAGCACGCTTACCTGCCGGACGGCTCGGCGCACGCGCTGCGTGCCGAAGCGTTGGGTATTCACTGCCCTGCCGATCCTACACGTCAATACCTGGCCGGCTCGCTCCAGAGAGCTCGCGGGGCGGTTGGCATTTCGCGCTCTTCCCGCGTCGGCGATTGTTCGACGTATCGCCGTTGATGCATTTAGCGCGGGCGAACCGCCCCCTTATAAGTAGACGGATCGACTACGTAAAGTCGCGCCGGATGCGACCCTGCACGATCGGGCGCAGCGTGTCGGGGAGTTCTGTCTCGGCTAACCGCTCCGTCAGCACAGGCTTCTGAGTAAAGCCTTGCCGGGCTAATTCCCGTGTGAACTCCCAGTCCTTCTCTCGGCCTGCCACATACTTGGAAATAGCCAGGTCATGGACTTCCAGACACAGTCCAGCACTGGCTCCGGTATTCTCGTTCTGAATTCGGATCAGGCGCTGCTGCCAGCCCTTGGGCAGCGTAGCCGTGCGTTCATCCACGCCTTGGGCGTAGTAACCAAATTCCTCGTGGAAGCTCGAGCCTTCTCCAATCGCCCCATCGATCAGCTCGGCCAGCTCGGGCCGATGCAGCGGATAGAGATCGGCTTCCGCCGAGACTGACAGAACGCCAGGGGCGTTCGGGTACTGTCCGAGGATCGACTGACTGCCGATGATGACGATCTCGGGGTCATTCGCGATGGCGCCCGCGGCGCGAATCAGATGTTCAAGTGCGGAACGCTTCATAGATGCGCTGGCGTTCAACAGCCGAGAGCAGGCCGGCAAAGGGAGAGGACTGGCGGAGCCTCGCGGCCCGCTCGCTGGGCTCCATGATCAAGCTCGCAATCTCCGACCACGGCCTCTTGAGCAGAACGTTCCATTCCTTAAGCCATTTTGGGGTGGGCTGATGGGCCTCCAGTTGCCGCCAGCGTTGAAGATTGTCTCGGGCTTTCTTCAGTAGCGCCGGCTCGCGCTCAATCTTGCGGGCAATGGCCGCGTGCATCGCAAGACTTCGTGCCTCGTGCAGGCGGTGCGAAGAAAAGACCGCGGGTACAGTCGCTTTTTCCTCCCAACGTGTTACCGGACGGAATCCGGCCGCCTTACGGCGAGCGCGCATCCGACGCATCCTCTCGGCCGCGGTGAGCGGAGCTTGGGCGCCTGGGGGCCGTCCGCGAGCTGGGGTTTGTACCGGCATGCTTTATCGTAACACGTTACGGCACTAGTCGATTTGTGACACACGATAACCATAAATTATCGTTTATTACGGTCCAACACCCGCATATAAACAACAGCTTGCAGAGAATATAGCCGCCGCCTACACTGCGCCCAATGACCAACCCCGCGGCACCTGCCCTCCCCGCGCTGTCCCTGGAGCCCGCAGCGGGCTTTGAGGATGCCCATCGACTATCAGAGGAAGCCGCGAAGGCAATTTCGGCGTTCTTCCAGGAAGGCGCCTCACACAACACGGCGCGCTCTTATAAGACGGCTCTTCAATACTGGGCCGCCTGGCATGCGCTGCGCTTCGATGCACCGATCACGCCGCCAGTCCCGCCAGCGACGGTCATGCAATTCATTCTCGATCACCTGGAGCATCAGCCGGGAGCCGCAGCGCCAGAAACCACCTCCTACACGCCTCGATCCAAAACCACGCAGCACCTATTGCCGCTGGCGATCGATGCGCTGTTGGTGGAACGCGGCTACAAGGCAAAGCCTGGACCCTGGTCGATGGCGACTGTCCAGTCCCGGCTCGCCGCCCTTTCGAAGGCGCATGAGAATTTCATCGCCAACAACCGCCACCTGAATCTCGGACCCGATGCTAATCCCCTGCGGGACCCGCATGTCCGTCAGCTTGTGAGTGCGGCCCGCCGGGCCTATGCCCGACGCGGTCGACAGCCGTCTCGGCCCGTGGCCGCCACTTACAGTGTGCTCGAGGCCCTGCTAGCAACATGCGGGGACGATCTCATCGGTAAGCGCGATCGCGCCCTGCTCCTCTTCGGCTGGGCCAGCGGCGGCCGCCGGCGATCGGAGATCGTTGCGGCTACATTCGAGAACGTCCGACGTACCGAAGAAGGGTTCGTCTATCAACTCGGACGCTCCAAGACCAATAGAAGTGGCCGCATGCGTCCGGAGGACCTGAAACCAATTCAGGGAACCGCGGCCGAGGCGCTCGAGGCCTGGCTCAAGGTATTACTGGAGTATCGGATCACGCAGGGTCCTCTCTTCCGCCGGATCCTCCACGACCGAATTCTTGAGCCGATAAAAGACCAGGCCGTGCGCACCATCATCCAGCGACGGGCGCTGATGAGTAACCAGCCCCTGGGAAAGCTCTCGGCACATTCGTTGCGGTCTGGATTCGTAACGGAGGCGGCAAGATTTGGCATCTCGCTCGCGCAGACGATGGCGATGACGGGACACAAGAGCGTGCAAACGGTAATGGGTTACTACCAGAGCGGAGAGCTGTCCGCCTCGACGGCGGCAAAGCTATTCGATGCGACTCGACGGAAGCGTCATCCAATTTAGAGAGCGACTGCACTTTCGCGACTAGTGCTGAGGACCGGTCTAAGTGTCCGACACAAAATGGCGGTAGACGCGAAGTTCTAGGCCGGCGTAATAGGGCATAGCCTGAAGACCGATCTACAACGCCTTGCTTGTAGGAGCAGTCATATGAATGCGCTCATTCCACTCTGGATCATCGGAGGCCCAATCGCTGCCCTATTGATTCTCTCATTCTCGTTTAATGGTCCGAGCGCAATGGGCGGCCTCTCGCCTCGATTGCCGCCGCGGAGTCGTGATCTTCCTGTTGACCCTTCGGTGTCGCTCGTTGACCCGGTGCATCCAGACTCGACTCGTCGCTTCGTTTGAACTTTATTCCTTACGTACTCACGACGGGTTCGGCCTCTCCGTCGCGGAGCACGGAAGCATGATGGATGATGCCAGCGGCGATGCATATACCGATGAGAGTATTGGATGCGAATGTGACGGCGGACAGGATGATCAGCTGGGTGAGGATATGATTTGTTGATCTTCTTGCAAAATTCCTAGGCGCGGACCCGTCCCAAGTTCGACGTGCCGCCGCCTATGTCGGTGAGCCACCGTGGAAAGCAAAACAGCACGTTTGACCATTTTGGTCGATCCAAAGAAGAAGAGAGCTTTTGAGAAGCTCTGCGCGGATCAGGACCTGACGCCTTCACAAGTCCTCCGCCAGTTCATGCGGAGTTATCTCGCCCAGCACGGCGTGCGGTGGAAACGAACCTTACGACGCAAACGGCAAAAGGCGCGCTGAGCGCGCCCACGAGCTCGAGCCCGTCACGCGAACAAAATAGACCCACTGTGATCGCACACGCCAAGGATCGCTCATGCTCACCGGACACGAGGCCATAAAGGGCTTGCCGTCGCTCGACCCAATACGCGCCAGAACTCCGAATGCGACAAATCGGAGGTCCGACTCCTCACCCGCCCCTCGCGGGTTGCAACCATCGACCATTCCTACTACCCCATTATCATACAATGTGCGTTGTGTGATACGCGTTACAACTTTCTCGATCTCACGCTTATTCCGCCGACCAGAATTAAGCGCCAAATTGGCGCCTAATTGAACTTGCGAAGCCTGCCGCTCAGCTGCAGGATAGCGTGAACCGCTATATGACTAAGAACAATGAAGTTTCCTCAACTCTTTTCTACTCTCAAAAAGATCAGACAATTTGAACGACTGCAGCTTCCCTTCATCAGATCTTTGATCGATTACGACATCATCATAGAGATTGGCTACGCGCAGGAGAACAAAGCTCCGTTCACACCCAAGCAATTATTTCTCTTAAAGCTGGGATCGGTTACCACGGTGCGCCGCCGGTTGGCCCTCCTCACCGCTCAAGGCATTGTTTTACGACATGCCAACACGAAGGATCATCGCTCAGAGTTTCTCACCCTCTCTCCTGCAAGTCTGAAGCTCTTTGAGAAATTTGGCGGTGTGATTGCCGGAATCCTCGAGCCGGGTCGATAGCTACGCTCTAGCGCAGCGAACGGGTGCTTATCCATGCAGCTCGGCGCACTCATTCATAGTCAGCTCGAGGCGATCATCGATCGCTGGGAAGCGGCAACCCGCGAGGCCCTCGGGCCCTCGAAAGCAGCCACGCTCGGCGAGGCTCTGCATCAACCTTACCGGGATCTGATCATTCAAACGCTAGCAGAAACGCCAGGCGCGTTCTGCGCCGAGCGGTCCTCGAGCGCCCTCGATGGCGAGGGGCTCGGCGCTGCCGGCCAAGATAGCGCGGCCCGCTATGTGGCTTTGAGGTACGCGGCGGGACTGACCGTTGCGGACGTGGTCTGTGAATTGGGACTGCTTTGGCCGAGTGTCCTCTGGTTGTTGCGGACCACGGGTACCCTGGATCAGGAGGCATCGCTTGATGAGCTGGAACGCTTCACCGGCGCCCTGCACAACATGCTGGCGCGGTCCGTGCAGAGCTATTTGGACAGGGTGTCGGCCGCCGGCGATATGTTTCTCGCCATTTTAGGACACGAGATACGCAATCCTTTGCAAGCCGTTGCGGTAGCCGGGAAACTTCTCGCGGTTCCAAGTCTGCCCGATCCAACCAGAGTCGAGACCGCCGCGCGGGTCTCTCGCGCGACGAAACTCATGGATGGCTTGGTATCCGATCTGATCGACTTCACCCGTAGCCGCCTGGGCGTGAGAGCACGCGTGGAACGATCGGCCTGCGATTTGCGCGAGGCGTGCCAGGAGGCGCTTGAATTGGCGCAGATGAGCGCCCCGGAGCGCGAGTTCAGGCACCAGTTTGTCGGAAACCTGCAACTGCAGGCCGATCGCGCGCGCCTTCGTCAGGTGATGTCCAACCTGCTGAACAATGCCCTGCAGCATGGCGACGAAGCGACCCCCATCTCCCTGAGTGCATTGGGAACCGAGGAGAGCATTATACTGACAGTTTCAAATTTCGGGAGGCCCATTCCGGAGGAAGCGGCGCGAGTGATATTCGAGCCCTTGGTCCAAGTACCCATTTCCAGCGCCGATCCCACTAAGCGCTTCAAGCACAGCCTGGGATTGGGTCTTTACATCGCTCGCGAGATCGTGCGCGGGCACGACGGCACTATCACGGTCCACTCCTCCCCCACGGCCGGCACGACATTCACGGTTCGACTGCCGCGCCAACCGAGTGGAGGGTATTCCTGAGGCACGAATGCAGCCATATGTGGCCGCCTGGGGCACAATCCTAAAGTGCTACGTGACATGGCGCTTGAGCGTGGCCATGACTACGTTCCACTATCTGGATGAGCGCTGGGGAATTGACGCTCGTCCAGTGGCGACATCGTGGGCCCCAGGCGCGTCACGGTTTTTTTCGTCCTACCTGTTTCCAAAGCGAGCGAGCGGAATCTCTTCTGTGCGCACGAAGCCATCCAATCTCCGCGGCCTCAGCAAGAGCCGGGCCAGGCTCTTTGGCGGGCACCGATCTGGAATCCCGCGGCATCGCGACCATGATCCGCGGGGTTCGCGAGAGCACGGTTCGACGCTACATGCGACAGTTCGAGGCCGAGCCTGCTCTGCGGGCCGCCAACGATTCGCTCGTTCACTTCGCGCGCAGCCACGCGATCGTCGATCATTGGGGAACCGGATACGACGCTTCATCGGATTTGATGAGCCTGGATGCAGTAAGCAGATCTGGAACGCGCGCGTAGATCCGAAGCGTCGAACCCATGGTGTCGGGACCTATACCACCGTGCTCGATCAGTGGGGCATCCCCTACGATCAGCCGCTGCCGTTACTGCAGCGCCAAGCTGGCGCCGCCATCGAGGGAGTCATTCGACAACGCATCGTGCCGATCTCCCGGCTCGCGGTCGATACCCATGGGTACACCGATCTGGCTCAAGGCCTTGCCAAGCTCCTGGGCTTCGATCTGTGCCCGCGGCAACACGACATGCGCGAGCAGTGGCTGCACGTGCCTCGCGCGTGGCCGGAAATCCCGGAGCTCGAACCCATCCTGAAGCGTGACGTCGATCTCAACGACATCCATGCCGAATACGATGAACTTCTGCGCGTTGCCGCCTCGATCGACGAGGGCTACAGCTCAGCGACCTACCTGCTCGAGCGACTTGGTTCCGCGGCTCGGGGCTCGCGGCTTCATCATGCCGGCAGTCAGCTGGGGCAGCTATGGCGCACGGTCTACCTGTGCGATTACTGCGCGCAGTCGGCGTTCCGGCGCACCATTAACCGGCTGCTCGTGCGTGGCGAGTCAGTGCATCAACTTCAGCGTGCCATCCATTACGGTCCGATCCGCGCCGACCGCGGCCGGCGTCGTGAGGAGCTCTCGCTCATATCCGGCGCGCTGACGCTGCTCACGAACGCGGTCATCGCCTACAACACCTGGAAGCTCAACGAGGTGATCGAGGCGCGCCGATTGACCGGCCGAGCGCTGCCACCCGACGAAATCCTGGCTCACATCGCGCCAGTCTCCTTCGGTCACATTAACTTCCGGGGAATCTATCGCTTCCCGCTCGAGCGCTACGTCGATCGCCTGGTCCCGTCGATGCCGGTCGCCTTGAAGGCAGTGAGGGCGTGACTAACTTATCCACAGGAAACCGTTACTTTCGGCTATAAGTCGTAAACACCCCTATGTAGTGGCGTCTATCGTTGAAATTCGGATTTTGCTGGGCTGTTGAACGGCCCTCGCAGAATATCCGATAACCATGACGCTATCCCCCCGGGCGACGTCGAGGCGCAGCTGGCGCACCACGGCGATTCTGGTGTTGCCGCTACCGGAGTTGCTGGCGAGCCTCAGTCCACTGCTGCTGCACGAGCTGCGCGTTGTCCGCAGCCCTGTCGAATTTCGGCGGCGGCCCTCAGCCCGCCCTTCCGCTCGCTGTCCCGTAGGGAGTGGGACAAAAGCAGGGGTAACCCACCGGTATTGCTTGGGGCATAAAGCACACTCCGACGGGAGTGACGCATCTTTGCGAGACATAGCCGGGCATCTGGATCTTTATCCAATGTGGTTGCTCCGATAGCGATAGACTATGTCGATCGACTCTGGCCAATTCCCCTTGGAATGATGGTGGCGGTGTTGATGTCAACAGGTTACGCGGGACAGAGCCAAAGCTGGGCGTCATCGCCAGCACCGCACCTAGAGTAGGTCCCATCCGCCTAGAAATTTGATTTCGCTGTCCCATGCCACCTCTCCTCTCGACCGTTGATCCATCCCTCAAAGATCCCCGTGTTTGAGCCGATCAATCACAGAGCCTCGAGACTTCTGGTCAAAGCAGCTACTGGCGCTAATCTCGGCTTCCCGTTTCTTCGCACTCTCTTTCTCGGACGCTACGGTTTTATCGTATGCAGCCAGCTCGGCGTTGATCTCGTTGATTCGTTTGTTAACCGGACTAGAGTCGCTGCCTGGCTTCAAGTTCTTTAATAGATTTTGCTGTTCCGACAGCGCGGCTGCATCTTGCTTTTCTAGCTCTTCGTTATAGTTGATATTCTCCGTAGCTTCCAGCAATCGAATATTCAATTTTGTGGTGCATTCCACTTGATCCAACGCTTCGCGAGTAGCGAAGTGGTCGACTACCCAAGTCACGCCGCCAGCAAAGAAGGCGACGACTACTATGATCTCCTTGGTATCCTTGAGTGTCTTGAGTGCATTTTCCAGCTTTTGTTTGAATGTTGGAGGTGCTTCCGGCGCAGGAGGCGGGGCTGCTGCTGCCGCTCCTTCGGCCGCGGGTACCGTTACTGCTGGCGAATTCATTGATCAGTTGCGAGCCGGCACAATTGTAGCTGTTAGTGTCGTAGGCTTCACGAGCTCGTATACCTGATGGACGCCGTCCTGCCAAACGGTAATCTATCGGTGATCGATGGCACACCTCACAAGTGTAAGGATCATCAACAGCGGCGCCTTACCTCTTGAATCTAACGCGGCGACGATCGCGGGACGATGAGAGCGTGGGCACGATCAAGCTCTCGAGCCTAGAAGTGTTTTCGCTCCGCTCGCGCATGCTGTAGAGCGCGAGACTTTTGTTTGCTTCGGCCAATCGATAGCGATTCCGATACGGTGATAATAGGATGTCCTTGTAGTGGGCGATTTCCTGCCAATGCGCCTCCAGCAGCGGTTGGATTTCGTTAACGACGCATCCCATGCTCTGCCGCTCGTAGACGACCTCTGCGCTTTCCGGTCGCTTCACAGCAGCGCTCTGCTTGCGCATATCCTACGCCTTATCGGCCATTCCTCGCGGCCTGATCGGCGCGCCGGGGAACATCGCATTGCCCACACCGCCGGCCTCAGCCTCAGGATGCGATGCCTTCTTGAAACGGCCGGAGCCGTCTGGCGCGTATCCGACTGTCTCGACATGATGGCGGCCGGTCGGCCCAAGTGCACCCCCGGAAGACTCGCCGGCAGGTTCCGTGTAGCCGCGGCGAGTCGCCGAGCCGTCGTGCTGATTGCTTGACGGTGTGCCGTCGCGGTGCTGCCCGTCTGCGTATTTGCCAGGCCGGACGGACTACTTCAGCGCCCGCAAAGTGCCTGCGCCCAGGCGGCATTTTGTCGGGGGTCTTGATACCGTAGGTCATGTGTCTATCTCCCGAATGTGGGGTTACTGTTCGATCGGCTTGGCGAGACCTGCGGCCACGGTCGCATCGGCCACGGGCTCAATGACTTCCCGGCGCAAGTACGCGCGCGAATCGCGGATGGAGGCCAGCAGTGTCGGCTTGCTGGCATAGAAGATTGTTGGCATGGGTCACGGCGCTGCGCAAGACCTCGCCAACCCGCCCGCCGTGTCATTCGCTGAAATGGAGCCGGTCTGCTTCCATCAGCTCCGAGCGGGTCGTCGGATCTCTATGGGAAAAGAGCACGCCGGAGAACCACTACTGCGCCTGCATATCGCTGAAGCGCATTTCGGTAATGCAGCGCTTTTGTTCCCGCCAATGAAGGTTCTTGCATTAAAGCTGCGGATGAAGCTGCGGTCCCGCTCTCGAGCTAATTGCTGAACTCAGTGCCGCTGACTCTCCGGCTGAGGCCCGCACGGCGTGCCTCTGGCAATTCCTGTGGTCTCACTCACCGCTAGCGCTAGAGGTCCACTGGTGAGCTCATGGGGTACGTTAACGGGTTGGTATCCACATTCCTCCAAAGCCAGCCGATCTAACACCGATCGATGGATGCACTCACCGTGCTCGCGGTGCTCCCCCAGGGTCCGGATGTTCTTGCCGAATGCGCGATAGAGCCAAGTCATGGACACATTCAGTGTCGAATTGAAGCACGGCAGAAAGTAGTCCAGGTATTTATGATTCAGTTCTAACCCATGAAGCTCAGCCCGCTCCACCATCCAGTGCAGAGCCTCGTTGGCGAGCCCATCGGGTGAATACCCTCCGCCCACATTGCAATGAACGCCCGTAAACCAGGCCTGCTCCAAGGTGCCGGTCCACCCTGCCGGCCGCGTCCACAGGGTCGGGCGAAACGGTACGCGCTGCTCGTCGATTGCCAATGCGTGATAGGCGTTCTGAATCGTCGGGTGCAGATCGACGTTGTGGTAGCTGACTTTGGCGCTGTCCAGGACTTCACCCACCCGGCCTGGTAATCCCAAAGCCCCGACAGTGTCCCAGACGCCTATGAACAGGATCTGCGGGCAGGCACGGGGCGCGCCCATGCGGCGAAAATGCGGGTCCTCTAGAATGTTCTCAGGCACATCGCTACCCTTGTACTCCGCAAACAGGTCCGGTACGTAGAAGTCATCCGCCTTCTGCAGCAGGCCGAAGGCATTCATGAATCCTGCCAAGGTGCGCACCGTAAAAGCCCCGCGACTGAAGCCGAACAGGAAGATCTGGTCATCGGTGTCGTAGTTGTACACCAGGAATCGATAGAGATCCCGGATGTTCCCCTCGATGCCCTCGCCGAAGGCTCCGCCGGTCAGCTTGTCTAAGCCTGGGTGTGTGCCGACGCCGTCATGGTAGAAAACCACTTGATCGATGCCGCGTACATCCCGTGAGCGCACTGCCCGCGCAACCTTGGTCACATTGGTTGCGTGCCGCAGATGTGTCTCGCTATCTACTTGATCTCGCTCATTCCAGGTGCCATCGGCACATATGATCAGACGTTTCATGATTGTCTGCCCTCTTTTTTTTCTGTCCCGAACGGCACGCGAGCGGGCGGGTAGGCCGATTACGCGTAGAACGGATGCCTTGGTCGCTCACGCCCGCTGCTTGGCTCAAAGCTCATGGCACTTACAAAAAGCAATCCACGTATAGAGGACCCGGCACAAAGCGAAGTCCCGGCCCGGGCGTGGGAAGAGGCACCGACTTCGCCGCCTTGACCGTCTTATTATTCGGCAGTTCGATAGCAATCTGGTCGCTGCGAACGAACGCGCTCTGCTTGGCAAGCTGATCGATGAGGGGTCCTCGGGGAACCTCCGTTCCTTTGCTTGGATCATCGGGGTCTTCCGTCCCATAGACCCCTTCCTGCGTGGAGCACATCGACGCCACCGGGTGATCGTGCACACTCATTGCCTGTACTGCAACCTTGGGTGTCGCGTTGCCGCTGCCGTGATGTCCGACCTTGTAGAAGTGCAGGCTCGAGAGGATCTGCTGTGCGTCCTGGACGACGGTGCCGATTCCAATCTTGTCCGGCGTATCGCTGTCGAATAGCCAGTGCTCCCAATTGCCGGCCTGGGCATCCCCTACAAACAGCAGCCGCTTCCCCTTGTACTCGAACAGCACCACCAGACTCTGGTTGTTCAGAAATGAGTTCAGCTGCTTCGCTGCGACCAATGCCGCCTCCGGCTGGCAGGCTTTCAGAGACCGCTCCATCCGCTTCCTCGCGGCTCTGGCTCTAGTGAGGGGGATGTCATCAAACATCCACCGGCGGCCACCGACCCATTCCCGAAGCGCGCTGCGAGCAAGATCCGTCTTGCCGCCCGGCTCAGGCTCATGAAAGGGATTGATAACCCATTTGGCACCAAACGGCTCAGACACTGCCTGGTCGGAGCCACCGGCTTCCAGTCCGGCAGCCAGGTACTGACCCACACCCTTCTTGAGATCCATGAGCTTCATCAGAGCCATGTCGCTGACCGGCGGTGGCCCCAGGATCCTCGCCGTAAGTCCGGCCGCTACCAGCGGCGGCGGCAGGTTGGCCTGATCTCCGCCGGTATAATAGTCCGGCGTTACACCTGAGAATCCGCGCTTGAGTAACTCGAGCGCGGCGGCGTTGGAACCGCCGCCTTGTGAGGCATTCTCGCCGGTCGCGTTTTCCATGTACTGACGGGCCGTCACTTGCTGTGCGGAGGCCGCGGCTCCCAGCGCGCTAAAATGCTGCTGTAACAGGCTCGCCGCTCGTGTCAACTCGGCCTGGAACTTCATGGCGGCGGGAGAGTACTCGGACTCCCAGATCGGCATCCAGACGCCACCGACCTTGAGGCGTTTGAAGACATCGGCATGTCGCGCGAATCCGGCGATATGATCGGCATGACGGTGGGTCATGATGATGAGCGCCACGGTACCCCCCGTGGTCTGCGCCATATCGTTCACCGCCGCCTCGATACTGCCGATATCGCCGGTCTGGCTAGTGCCTTTGAAGACACCGCAGTCGATGATGATGTGTAACGGCTGCTTGTTGTCCTGCGCCAGCGACAGCAGGAAGAAGTCGCCGAATCCCACGCGGTACATGCGGACTCGAATCCCGACCTCTCCCGCAGCCGGGGTCCACTTCGCTGCCTGGGAGGCGTTTGCACCTATGGGTTGCGAGGCCGTGCGGGGCGACGGGGCGCTTGGCTTGCCCCGGGCACGCGTGGGACGAGCCGCACCCCCCTTCGCTTTCCCTTTTTTTCCTTTCCCCTTTCCCCTCGCCTCGCCTGGAAGCTTACGGGCACTCTGAGACTTGCGTTTTGCCATGGATCAGCTCCCGCTATGAATGTGCGCAAAGTTAGCTCGCAGACTGCCGGCCTCGCCTCCAGGCCGAATTCCCAAATCCTGGAGGAACGCCGCTTGTTGAACGGCGCGCCGCTTGCCGACATCCCCTGCCAACGGCTTCTTGATCACATAGCGCAGAAACGCCTGGGTCTTTCCACCCCCTCCGGCCGTACTGTGCGTCGAGACAATCAACGTGGCTCCGCCCCGCATCGGATAATGTTCCGAGTCCTTCTTGACCTTCCGTGTCTGCACCACCTCTGCCATGAGGTCCCATCGCACACTTCCACTCCGGTTGACGCGGTACAGGGGATGAAAGGACGGCAAGGTGTAAGCAACGTCCGGGGCCAGCTCGAGCAACTCCCGGTTATCATCGATGAATGCCTTCAATGCCCGGGCGGTGGCGGCCCGCTCGGCCGGATCCAGGCCCGATGGCCCCCCAAACGGCAGCCCTGCGACGACGATCTCATCGCCGAGCTGTGGCCAGCACAGCCCGTCGAGGGAAAAATACGGCGCATCCTGGGGCAGGATGTTGCGTCGGGCGAAGGCCTGCATCCAGGCGTTACACACACCCTGCGAGTCATCGGGGTCATAGTCGACCTCGGCTGTCAGCACCGCCCTGAGAAAGTCTCCAAAAGTCACATCGACCGGTGGCAGATAATCGAGCGCACGCGCGCACATGCGGAAAAACTCCTGAGCGGTACGCGTCGCCTCATCACACAACGCATCGGCAAGCGGCACTGGTATGTCATCGCTATCGCGCGCGCCGCCGGCCCGAAATACCTGCATGTGCCTGGAAGCACGCGCCATGTAGACCTTGAAAAAAGCCTCGAATACGGCCGCCACCAGGATCGAGCCGCGCTCATGACAATCCATCGGCTCGCGCAATTCCTGGATGGTCTTCGGGGTCCCGATCGCCGATCGCAGGCCCCACTCCATCCCACGCGCCTCGCCGAATTGCGCTGCCAGCTCGATCAGCGGATTCGCGTCAGAGCTGCCATCGTCCAGTCCCGAGGCCGATGCCTGATCCGCGAGCTCATCTCCCCTGAGCGCTGGGGTATAGAGTCGACCTTTGGTGCGCTGAATGGCGTCCATGAGCACTTCCCGATGGGTGAAGTGCCTGAACAGGGCGGCCAAATCGGCAAAGGCCTCGTGAAACGCTGCTACATCCGGGTTGGTCTGTTCCAGAAAGTGCTTGCGCAAGCCATCGACGATGGCATGAGTCATCTCGTGCACGATGATGTCGTGCGACAGACAGGTATAGACCGTCTGACCGGGAATATTGTGGCCGGCACTCGCCATGCCAGCCTGAAAATAGCCAAACAAAATACCATGTGCTTCAGGCGAGTAGAACGCGTTGGCGTCAAACATGGCGTGCGGATAGAGCGTCAGCGTCAGGATGTCGTCCGGCAGCCACCCTCTCTGGGACTTCTTGACCACCAGAGGACGCTCCGCCCGGCGCCAATGAATGCGCCGCCCCATTGCCGTCTCGAATTGCTCGATCGTGTCGCTAGCCACTGCATAAACCATCTGCTGGTGGAATCGAGGGTCGGATTCCGAGGGCGTCAGCCCATTAGGGATCAAAATAAACTGATTATCGAGATTCACCGGTTCGTAATATTTTTTACGGGTCGCATCGTAGTCCACAACCGCGATTTGATCGTAGGCACCACCCAGGTCGACCGGGCCTGGCGCCAACCTGCGGTAGCGGACGTTGATTTGCATTTCGTTGCCCAGGAGACGGCCGCGACTCGGGTCGAACGCGAATACCCTCAGGGGGCGTCTGGCCGGCGGTGGAATCTTGGTCGAAGCCGGAATGCTCATGACAATCCTCCCCTTGGCCTTTCTGGAACTGCGTCTTGTCATCGGCTTCTCAGGAGGTCGTTCCTATTATGTTTCTTGCATTATCCTCATGCCTCGCTGACCGATGGATTACCGATGACGCCCCAGGAGCGATCTTTGTTCGCTCTCTCAGCTCCGCCAATCCACTGCTTCGCGAACGGCCGTCGGCGCCACCTCAGCGCACAGTCCAGCGATCGTTGAAGGCGTCACCTTTCGGGTCGGGCCGGAAAATCTCGTCCTGACTCGTTAACATGAGATTCGCAGATACCCACCCTGCTCGCTCGGATACATGGCACGGTAGCCCCATTTGTCACGCAATCTTTTGCCACCCCACAACTCGGTTTGCGCAGTTGAATAGTTGAAAGCGAGCTCCACATTGGCGCCGCCGTGCTTAATCACGCGTGCGATCGCCTCAGGATCGGGATGATTAAAATGGGATCCATCAGTTGAGACGAGGTATCTAGGACAGGCTAAGAGTCTAATGAGCTCGGAGGAGACATTGCGTTTGCTACCATGATGGGAAAGCTTCGCTACATCTAGCCGCAACCGCCCACCTTCCGCCTCCGCAAGAGGCTTCAGCGACTGAATTAGTCGATCCACATGCGCGTCTCCCGTCAACAGTGCACGGCGTCCCTCAAATTCCGCCACCAGCGCGATGCTGCTCGCGTTAGGCTTACTCGAATCGGCGACGAATGTTGAGTCGGCCAGCGCCTCAATATCGATGTTTCTACCCAGCGCTTCGTAGCCCGATGGCACGTCTAACACTTTCGGGGGTTGATCGATGACCATCCCGGCATCCATGACTTCCTCTAGCCATCTCGGTGCGAGTTCTGCGAGCTGATGCTTGTCCGGAGAAACGACGGTCAGTTCCATCCCGCCAGCAAGCGATACGCGCACGGCCTGATCGTCTTTGATACGGACGGCGCCACCATTGAAGGCGCCGTTCCAATGCCAATTCAGTCGTCGGAGCGCTGCAGTCAACCGCTCGCCTTGAACGGCACCAAACGCCTCAAAACTGCCCCCAAGCAGATGATGGTAGCCATTGAACCAGACATCATTGAAGGTTACCGGCCGATTTCCCTCCTCGATCATGCTCAGAATACCCTCAATGTGATCGCGATCGACGTGCGTCACGATCAGGAGCTCGAAATGCCGTTCCTCTTGAGGAAGTTGCGCAAGCCGCGGTTTCAAAGAGGCCCACGTGGCCGCTCGCCCGCCATCGATCAAGATGTGCCGCCTAAGGCGTTCCGAGCCATAATTGAGCAGCAGGCAATCGCCTTCCCGCCCTGGCAACATCTCGATCTCGAAAACACTTTGTGTCATCCGCCGCGAGGTCCCAATTGGACAACCGTAAAGGGCTGCGACATGTCGGTCCGTAATGAGACGCGATGAACGGCCTTAAGCATGCGTGCGGCCTCTGCGTCACCATCTTCTGCAAACACGGTTAGTCCGCTGAGGAGCCAGCGTATACCGGCGGAGAAAAACGGCAGCCCGCGCTCATACGCCATGAACAACGCCCGGCGAGCCTCCTCCAGATCGCTATCGGATTCCTCATCGCGCAGCCTGAGGCGGCCGTATTGGATTGCGCCATCGGGTAGCCAAGGGAATGATTCCATAAGCATGGTGATCCAACGATGCCACCCCCGCCGCTCAAGGCCCTCCTGCGTTGCCACCAACACATAACCGCCGGCGGAGGCGGCCAGCGGATTGACCAGCTTTTCGTACAACATTTCCTTCGCCTGCTTAAACAAAAAGGAGGCGTTGGAAAGACCACCGGCCGTCATGAAACTCATCGCTGAGCCGAGCATTGAATCGCGGACCATTACCGAGGAGTGAAACGCGCCTGGCTCGACCCGATCGCGCACGAGAAGGTCAATGGGGCAATCTCTTTCGGCCTCGGGATCAAACCATGGACAGGGAATGGAGATGAGCTCCACCGTTTTTCCAAACCGCACAAGGCCGTACTGCCGCTCAACCGAAAGCCGTGGATCGCCCGTGCCGGGAACTTGAGAGGCCAATCCCAACTGTGCAGCCGTCAGTACAAAGCTCTGCAGGCTCGCATCGGAATCCTGCGGCTGCATTTTCTGCCGCGCACCGAGCCAAGGAGGATTCTCCGGTACCTGCTTGAGGGAGCCCGCAAGTGCCTCCCAGATTATCCCCCCACTGCCGGCCGCGACGTATCGGTTGGCAAGCGGAGCGGTCTCAATGCTAGGGGGGTCGAGCAAATATCGTAGGCTTGCGCGGGTCTTGACCCAGGTGAACGCATTAGCGATACGGCCGCCGGCCAGTTGATCTAGCTGGTGCTTCTCAACTTTACTCGCAAACTGCTGCCACCCCAGCCACGTCCGCCACGGCTTATCCGCGCGCAAGCGTACTTCGACGGGAGGCCCTTCTGAGGGTACTTCGACTTCCTCACTCACCATCTCGCCATTTGGCAGCTGTGCCTCGATGAGGTAGCGGCCTGCGGCCGCCTGTATAGCCCTGAAATTCATCCCCTCGCCCGCAGGAATGGTGATGTCGCGGTAGACGGCGGTGGTCAACGTCGCGGCCCCGACTGGATAAACGTTTGCGACGGCGCCCTCCCGAATCTCCCCGCCCGCGAGTCCTTTGTCGAGCCGAATCCTGAGTTCGCTCACTTCCGGACCTCTAGTTCGACGACGCGATAGGCTGGTCGCACGTAGTTAGTCTTGCTTACCTCGCGATACTCTTCGCCTGGAAAAGTCGCCTTAAACTCATATTCCCCGGGCGGTAGTTCGAGCCGCCACCTCTTCTCCGCGGTCGGCGGCCGGCCCTCGTGCGCATTCCCGGAAATCCAGCACGCCAGATGGGCGCGCGCCGTAGCGTTGTCCGGCTTACAGGAGACCTCGACCGGAATCTTGGGTTGTTGCAGGTAGTGAATCTGCACTTTCGATTGATCCCCAGTTGCCGGAACCTGAACCTGCTTGCCGCCGTCCTCAAATTCGCGTCGCATGAAATAGTCGAGCGCATCGAGCAACCTGCTCGTGCTGACACGCCAGTCGCCATCCTCATCATCACTCCCCGCTCCGTTGAAGGACTTGAGCAACGCCTCTGTGAAGACGCTCGGGCGCTTTGGTCGCGCGTACGCCAAAGCACCCGCGAGCGAGGCATAGAATACGGGCGCCTGGCGCAGCGGCTTGTTGCGTCGTGCATCTTTCCTGATCTGAACCAGGGGCCGGCCAAGGTAGTCCCGATTTTCGAGCAGCATATCGCTGGTGGCACGGCAGGCATCGACGAAGTAACACTGCTGCGAAGCCGAGCAGCCGTTCATCCCCAGATGTAAACGTCGGAAATCGATTGCTCCATCCAGCGCGTTCTGATTATTTGCACCATAGTCCTCCGCCAGAAGCGCCGCATCGCTTCCCTGCGCGATGCCATGGCCGCAGAAATAGAAGAGAGTCATGTTTTGATCGTTAGCATCGCCTCGGATCTTCCACTCCGCCACGGCCGTCGCTATGTTCTCGATGCTCGCGCGCTCAAGCTCGATACTGGCGCCCGTACTCGGATGCAAGTAGCGGGAGGTTTCGCCGCGAATTGCGTTGAGTTCTTCGGATATGAGGAGCGCCACCGTGGCCAGCGGCTTGCCTGGGTTATTGAAATGCTGAATGAGCCAATCGGCAAAAGCACGCCCCGAAACTGGTGGCGATGTGAGCTGCCCGAGACCCTCATTGTCGTCGCAGACGGGCGGCACTCCACCTAAGAGGTGCGGATAACAGCCGACCGCGATGACCACGGCATGCGTCGAGGGTCCTGCCACCGCGTTTTCATGAACGACAAACCGAGCCACTGCTGATCCGCCCCCCATATAGATTCGAGCTCGCGCGTCGGATTGCCGAGTATGATCATGCGCCAGCTCAACTAAGGCGTCGAGTACACTGTAAATTCTTACAGTTTGCGCTAAGGTCGCGATACGAGCACGCTGGCGCATGGCCGGCTCTGCGCGAATCTGTCATACCTCCAGCCCGAAGTGCGATAAATCAATGACCGTGAGTCAATTCGATCGAGTGCGCGCATAGACCTCTGCGGTGTGGAAAAAATTAGAGAAGCTACCCATGGGTGTGGCCTTTAGTAACGATCGCCGTCCACTTGATGCTATTTCCCCTTTGAGGTTGCGGATGTCTGTCATCAGCACGCCTCTGTCCTTTACATTGACGTATCCGCAAAACGTGGACTTGCGGACGCTAATTTGCCGGTGCTGAGCTGCCAGCTATCAGTGATGTAATACTGGCGGCTAGATCCGAGTCTTGTACGACGAAGAAAAGGCCGCCACGCCCATTTTGGCTGCTACCGCAGTTGCCGCTTAATGCGCCTTGTTGGTTCATATCCCCGAATATCGCGAGCGATGAGCCTCCATCGGTCGAAACGCCGATCTTGGCGTGGTTACCGTTGGGAGTGCCGCCTTTGAGACCAAAATCGGTGCCTTCCCAGCTGCCAGAGGTAGCGATGTCTACTGCACCCGGCTTCACGAGACTCCCGTTCCAGCAGTCGATCGAGGTGGTTGCGGTGGTCGAATTGATTGCCGGATGTGTCCACCAACTAGCCACCCGCAGCGGAACGGAACCTAAAAGGCCAGAGACCAGCTGCCAGGGCGGCACCTGCAGCGCCGATGGCTTAGAAATGACCCGAACACCGCTCGACAACATATCTATTGTGGGTTCTTTGCTAGAGGACGGCTGATGGCCGAGTGCCGCGACGAGTGCCTGCACGTCTGCCGGTCCGCCGTTGGAAACTATCTGCACGTCCCCCGGGTCCGTCCCGACGCTTGCGTTCTTAAGGGCGCGCAGCACCTTGACCAAGTCCTCCTCAGTCAGCTGCAGCGCAAAGAAATGCTGGCTGAACATTACGTTATCGTCCGTCACACAGCCTAGCGTGTTGCCGTCCGACTGACGCGGATGCTCCTGATTTCCCGAGCCCGGCCAAGAGGGTGTGGTCACTTGCATGACGATGCCGTTGCCAGAGTCGTCCCAGGCGACCAGACCTTTCGAATGTCCCCAGGGCGAATTGCAGTTTGCGCCGCAGCCTGACACGTTGGGATCACCTTTAAACTGATCGTTCCACACGGCATAGTGGAGGCGCCCGTTATAGATCTCATCGTACGTCGCCCCAATTGGGTCCTCCTCGGAAGTACCGGCACACCCCGCACCGGCCTTCAGGGTCGGGCTCTCGCTGCTGGCGAAGACAAACTGCTGCCCATCGGAATAACTCTTCGGGCTTCCGCCAAACGGGCAGCTCGCCGGATGGGCGGCGCCCGCGCCACACCCTGGAAACGCCACTGAGTTGAACTTGAATACGAACCACCATTCCACGGGGTGGTCCTTGGACAACAGCGGAGTCGGCCCCCCGCCGGTCGCCGCTACAACGGGTGATACCGCTGGGCCGGCCGGAGTGTGAGACAGGGAAGCGCCCGTCTCCTCACCGGGAGGGCATGAGGCGATTTGCGTCCAACGCTTGCTGACGAATGCTGAAGAGCCGCCGGCTTGCTGCACCTGGTACCAGGACGCCTGTGAACCCAGGAATGGCAGCGATTCCCCTGGTCGCAGCGTCCCCAGACGTGTACTTTGCGTCGTCGGGCCGGCCCGCAGCATGGTCCCCGTGACAACATCCGATGACGGGGATACGCAGTCGGCACCGACGGCAGCTTCACTTCCCCAGGCACCCAAGAGGACCAGAACAAGCGTCTGAATTAGCCTTCGAACGTCGTGAATGTGCATGAGATTCTCGCTATTGCGATTTCGCCCGAATTAAAAGCCCGCAACCTCAGGATAGGCGGTACGCATAAGGTGAAGCCCAGTCCCGATCGAAAACACTCTGAAGAGTGCGGACAAGGCCCGGGTGGTCAGCATTGAAGCTACTCCCAGCAGTAGAGGCAAAATAATCCCAGGTCATGTTCGATGTACCGACATTGATCCGGCGATCGGTCACAATGTACTTGGTGTGATTAACCCGGGTGTGGCCCGGGTACTTCCGAAGGCTGCCGCTCGTGCTGCTCCAACCTGGGATAATGAACTGTTTGATCTCCAGCTGTCCGGCGGTCATATAGCTGTCAGCGCGCCCGGCATCGGCAGCGCTCTGGAGTGCTCTCAAATAGGGCTCGATCAGGTCCGACGTATGAGCCCATTTGCTTACCAACAGCCGCACGTAGAGTTTGCGCGTCAACACCCCCTGTAGGAGGGCATCGAACAGACTTGGCCACCAAACGGGCGTATTGTTTGGAATCACTCCTTCCTCGCCCACCGGAGGACCTACACCTTTACGGCTGTAAAGCCCGACAGGCGCGAAGTCCATGACGCTCACGCACACGGACTTGCAAGCGTCATGGACGGTTTCGACAATTCCTTCGCCGTCCCAAGTTCGCCCCGAACCGCGAACCTCGTCGGGGCAGCCAGTCAGAAATACTCCCCCCTGCTCGCCGTTGAGCTCCAGCAGCAACGGACTTTGAAGGTTGTAAGGAGTAGCGTATTGCTTATCAGCCAGCGGCGACCGCGCTCGCTGGGTTTCGGGCACCAACGCGGACCATGGCGGCACGCGGCGATCGACGCGCACCAACGGGTCGAAAACCTCCAGGCTCGAAGGTGGTAGCTCGCTGAAAGCGCACCACGCGTTGAAGTACTTTGTCGCGTCGGCAGCCAACTGCGGGCAATCCTCCACCGAGATGCCCATCTCCTTCACTTGTGTAATCGACTTCCAATCCATGTTTGCCGAACCCAGGTATATGTCATGGGCATCGAAGATCCAGAGTTTCTGGTGCATGATTCCGCTGCCGCCGTACCATTTACCCATGTCGATCGAATTGATCGATATACGTTCCGGGAACTCCGCCTGGAGCATGTCGGATTCCTGCTTCTGCCCGGAGAACCCGGGACTTTGGAGGATGCGGATGCGGACGCCGCGGCGGGCGGCCTCGCGAAGGGCCTCGTAAAGCGCGCTTCCGGCGCCGGCCCCCATGGCCTCGAGTTGCGCGGTTGTGAACCCCTTCTCATCGTCGCTCTTGGGATCGGGCAGAAGGGCCCAGTACATCGCAGTCAAATCGATAGTGGACTGCGCGGCGGACGTTAGGCGCGCCAGCTCGTCTTCCGTATATCGAACGCCGGGTGTGTCGCGAAATTCCTCCAATCCCTTTGGAATCGATTCGACCAAATAGGCGCGGGCGCTCATGAGTGCCCCGTACGGGCAGACTCTGACGTCTCAACCGGGCGCCTTTGATGTTGGGCTTGATGCGCAGGGAACATGGTCAAAAAGATCCCCATCCAACTTGTCATCCGAGCCAGCAGCAAATCGTAGTTCTCGGGATCGCGGGCTGGTCGCTCATAGGTTCTGGCGTCAGCTTTTCTGTGATGGGAGATTTCGGACGATGTCCTCCGCGGTCCGCAGTGCCAGCGCCGACAACGTGAGCGTCGGATTGGCGGTGCCCACCGTCGGAAAGGTTCCGCTTCCGACGAGATAAAGGTTCGGGTGGTCATGCGAGCGCTGCCACGAGTCGACGACTGATGTCTTGGGATCGATGCCCATACGATATGTGCCCATGACATGACCGGCGCCGCCGTAAGTCAGTAGCTCGTTCTCGCCGTCGATAGGAATTTTAAGCAGGGAGGGATCCGTGATATTGACTTCGGTAAAATCGATAGCCCCCAGCTTCTTGAAAATCACTTTCCGCATGCGCACGGCCGCGACAAAACCTTGCCGTGTGTACTCGGAAATATTGTAAGCAATCTGCGGACGCGGCAAACCCAAACCATCCAAAAGCGGCGAGAGCGTGACTCGATTGTTGGGATCGGGACTTTGCTCAATCGGGAATGCGATCCGGAACTGCCGTGAAATGAGACTGCCCAGGGTCCGTGCAAGATCAGCGCCGAACAGCGTGCTGTTGTCGGCCAGTTGACTGAAATCCTTTTTGTTGAGCCCGCTGGAGTTCATACCGTTGATGAAATCGAGCGTGGTTACATTCGGATCAGAGCCAAATTGAGCATTGCCCCCGACCAAGGAATTCCAGCCCTCATTGCCCAAGCTGATCCGGAAGGCGGCACGCTGACTGCGAAATGGCCCATCGCATAGGTCGCCGATGGCCGAGGTCACGAGCGGACCGCGATAGGGAAATACAGGCTTCGGCAGCAGTCCCCAGGCGAGATATTGGGGGTGATCCATTAGATGGCGTCCGACCATATCGCTGCTGTTAGCGACGCCATTGGGAGTCTGCCCTTTGTTTTTTGACATGAGCAGCAGCCGCGGTGTCTCGATACCGTTGGCAGCGATCACGTAGATCTTCGCCTTGAGGCAGCCATTCCCAGTTCTTCGGGGTCGGACTTCGCCATCCGGCCGCCCATCCTCCTGGTCGTAAGTGATATAGTTGATGCCACTGACGCGACCGTTCTCGAGCAGGATCTCGCTGGCGACGTGGTGGTGTTTCAACTTCGCGCCGGCGTTCAGCGCCTCATTCAAGGTAATCGTCGGATCGTATTTCGCCTGGATTGGGCAGATGGGAATGCAGTTGGTATTGCCGGCGCAGGCACGACGATTCCGATACGGCTCAGAATTTCGGGCTGCCGGGAGGCTGCGTACCCGGAGCGCCGTGACGGGCTTCCCCATCCCGAGAAAGCTGGTATCCACGTCGGACAAGTCCGAAAGGGCCTGGCCAATACGTTGGTCAAACAACGATGGTGGAATCCTCGGCATCGGATACTTGTAGTTCGGGCTGAAGCTGAGATTAGCAAAGTGCTGCTCGTCGACGTCGGCGGCCACACCGAGCTCAGCCTCCGCTCTCTCGTAATACGGGGGCTTGTGCGCCACTATATGGGTGGCAAGATCCTCGTACTTGATCGGCCAGTCCGGGAACGGAAAGTCCCTTTGGCCGTTACCGAAAGTCGTCTTCATTAGAAAATCGTTAGGCACCAGTCGAGGCGTCAGCCCCATCCAGTGCGACGTCCCCCCGGCAAGACGTTCATAAGTACTTTTGAAGGGGAGCGTGCTACCCCTCTGATCAAGATAGGCTTGTTCAGGTTTCTGCCAGTTGGAGGCCCCCGTGGTCTGCGATGACGGCCTGCCGGCGGCGACGTTCACAGGGTCAATGAACTGATCATTCGAATCACGCACTGCGGGGGGATAAGGACTTTCCGGTACTTTGCGGCTAGTCTTATAAAAGGCCTCCATAAACGCGTTGAAATTCGGCTGGACACCCGGCCCCGCCTCGAGAATTACGACTTTCACGCCGTTCTGACTCAATTCTTTGGCGATGAACGATCCCGCAAATCCAGACCCCACAATCGCGACATCGCACGTAATACAACTATCAACCATGACGGGCCTCACGTGTTCGAAGGGTTGAAAAGCGGTAGCGGAGGACCATTCGGATCGTGGGGGTCGCGCGACCAGTAACCAAACTGCAAGTTGCTATACCCCATTGGGTGGGCGCCGGCGATAAGCCAAACCAATCCCTGGGTGTATGCCTTGCCGCGGTTGTCGGGCACCACCTGGGATGCAACCAATTGGCGGCGACCGGGCACGGCGTTAGCCTTCAGATCATCCGGCTTGTACCACGAGCCGAGATACCAAAGCAGAACGATGCTCCGCGCGAGAAACTTTGTTTCGTCGTCGCTGCCTTTGACCTTGGCGATGATGTTGCCCGGCGAAGCGCTATTATCATTGCTAATCTGCAGCAGTTTGCGGAATGTAGACGGCGCGGAGTGCTCGGTGATCCATTCAAAATAGGTATCCTTGATATTGATCGGGTCGACACTTGGATTCGAACCCAACAGCTCGGGCGCCAACGTTAGTCTGTCTACTCCCGTGAGAGACTCGGAAAGCACTAGAAAGGCCAGCATGTCGGTATTCGGGTCGGGTGCTTGCGCGTAAGCCGATTTGGCCAGCGGTAGGACCGCTGCCATTGCGGTCGCAGCCACCGTTCCAGCGACCATGGTCCGACGCGAGAGTGTACCGGCTTGAGTCAGAGGCTCCGCGCCTTCCGCGTTGCCTTCGCCACGATGATCCATCGATATTCTCCCAGGGTGATCTCGCCCTACTGAGCTTTTTCCAGTATGAAGGTGAAATCGGATTGATTCAGATTCGCCCTGCCAGACTGCGGATTCGACGCGCTCTTTTGAAAGCCCACCGCGTTACTGTGACATGCGATACAGCTCGAGGAGGCGAGCGGCACGTCTCCCTGACTATACGTTTCAAGCGTGGAGTTCGCCAAAAACGTCGGCGCCGGCGAACACGTCATATCCGGCTGCTTGAAGAAGTCAGTCTTAGGGTCTGGGGAACTCGGGCTTTTTGCTTGCTGACTCGTGCAACTAAACGCGCTAGGCCATTGCGTGCTGATCAGCATGTAATTCTTCCACACGCTGTTGGATAACATGCTCTGAAAAATCGTATTCATATTCTTGGCGGCGTTCGTCAGCGGCGTGTCACGGACGATCTGACTCTTGAACGAGTCATCGCTTCTGAACCTCAACTCCAGTGCCGGATCCGGATCCCAGGGTGTCGGCGGCGTTGCGTTCTCAGTGCAATCGCCTTTGCAACTGACACTGAAGAAACTGTACGGACCGTGGAGCGTGTGCCCGGTGACCTCATCCCGGGCCGGCACGTTCTGGACGTGCTCGAATGAAGTCCAGATCCATTGAGGACGAGTCACCGTTTTATGCACAGCGTGAAAGCCAACCAGGCCCAGAGTTTCCTTTACGCACCGCCGCGTCCCGGTAGGCGGAGTCAAAACCAGTGCATCGACCATGTGAAAGTTCTTGGCCTGGATTTCATTGGGCGACAAAATCCTCCAAGATACCTTCAGCATGAAGGCGCCCAACTCGCCCGCCGCATTCTGTCCGGCCGGAAAGTCCACCGAAAGGCTAGTATTGGCGACTTGACCAGCTTTGGTGTTCAGATGATTAGCCAAGATGTAATTAAACATCTGCCGATTCATCAGGATGTCGAAGATGGCGTAGTGGCCCTGCTGGTCGATCAACGGACCCGTCTTGAACGGTTCGTTAAAGCTCTCCTCAATCATTTTCACAATCATTCTTTTCGGAAATTGTCGATGCAGATCGCCGCATTCCGGCGGCACCAACCTCTCGCGCTCGGCCTCCATCCCCCCTCTATCCGTCGGCCACTTGGGCGGCAACTGATTGGCCGGCAACATGACGTCGAGCAATTGCTTGAAGCTGTTCATGTCCTCCCATAGGGTTGGGGCGCCCGCCTGAGCTTGCTCGATGGGTGTCCCGTCAGCGGGTGAATTCAGCGCAACAAAGGTGCGCCAGGAATAAAAGTCGAAGCCGCGCTGCAGGTTATCCAGCCCTACTGTCCTACCGAGCTTATCGACCTCTTGGCCGCTCGTATTGACACTTTCCTGACACGGCAGACCGACTCCAAAAATGGACTTTCGGGTCGCGTCATTGATCGGGAGAAGGCCCGCGGGTAGAGCTGCCCCATCCAACGGGCCCAAGAAGGGATCCTTCTGGCCATTCAAAGGATCGTCTGCGGGCACATTATTACGCACCGCGGCACCGGTACAATTCAATCCTCCCCCAGTAGCCGCAGCGGCAGTTGTCGCCGCCACCGTTTGCGACAACGATGGCATTGAGAACATAGACAACGAAATTAGGCCAACTGCAGTTGCGAGTCCAACAGCGAGCGATAGGCTGTACCGCATATTTGGTGTGTCCCTGTTCTCACTCCAGCGAAAGTCTTACATCGTTCGGACGAGGCTCCTTCGTGCCATCACCCTCGCAGCAATTTGCTCGATCGGGCAGATTTTCTGTGCTCGTTTGATCGATTGCGCTCTTGCGGTGATTGACCATCGCGCGCCCCCTGGGCGCCGCGCTCACATGGAACTGGAAATGGGCGGCATGCCCCAGTAGGCGTTTTGCCGTGTCATTCTTGGACCCACGTTCCTGCTGGTGTTCCACCCGGATTCTTCTGCGCTTCCATAAGCAGCCGCTATGCAGTCGAACGACGGGTACGTTACCAAGACCAGATTACCAATTGATCACAAATGTCAGGTGCTGCTGCATGGCGACAACGTCAATTCGACGAATCTGGAGCACTCCTAACGGTACTGTGTCCCGCTAATGAGTGACCCTCACCCTGTCAAAGCTTACAGGTGGTCGCGCAGCACTGCCCGTGATATGAGTTCGCGCGTCCGGGGCCCACTCTCACCAACTGAGGTGCGGTCACCTAGCGCACTACAACAGCAACATGGCTTACCATCCCACCCGCAAGCTGACGATTTTCGCGCTCGATCCGAGCGTGAAGTCTTCTAATCGCATCCTCAGAACACAGATCGAGATTCCGAACGAGCCGCTGGAAATTGGTCCGCGCGGCTATCGCGCATTCATCATCGATTACGACTCGAGCACCGACTCCTATCGCGATCCCGCCCCGGTACGGCAGGCTCGCGAGTCTCCGCAGCCCCCCGCCGATCCATTTGAGCACTCCAGCGACGCTGCGCTGATGGCAAGCCCCGAGTTTCATGCCTTCATGGCCTTCGGCATCGTCATGAAAACCCTCTCACGCTTCGAGTTCGCACTCGGCAGGCGCCTGAGTTGGAGTTTCTTGTCCCATCAGATCCAGATCGCGCCCCACGCCTTCTCCGACGCCAACGCCTTCTATTCCGACAGCGCGCAGGGCCTGTTCTTCGGATACTTCCCGAGCAGCGACGGCAAGCGCCTGGTGTATACCTGTCTCTCCCACGAAATTGTGGCGCACGAAACCACGCACGCGCTGCTCGACGGGCTGCGCGAGCGATACACGGATCCGTCCTCGGCGCAACAGGCCGGCTTCCACGAGGGCTTCGCCGACATCGTCGCGCTGTTGTCTATCCTATCGGCACCGTCCATCGTCGAGAAAGTAGTGGACCTGGGGTTGCCGCAGGCCCGCGGCGGCGCGATTCGCCGTGAGAGCGTGACGGTCAAGGGACTACGCAATTCTGGACTGTTCGGGCTAGCGCAGGAAATGGGCTCGGAATTAGCCGGCATCCATGGGCATGCGCTGCGGCGCTCCGTCAAGCTGAGCCCTGGCAAGAACTATCTCGCCTCCGGCGAGTGTGAAGAGGCCCACAGCTGCGGCGAAGTGCTCGTGGCCGCCGTACTGAATGCATACCTCGCAATTTGGGTGAACCGACTGCGGGCGATCGGTGACCACACGAGACTAGATCGCCAGCGCGCCGCCGAAGAAGGCACTGATGTCGCCCACCACCTGCTGAGTGTCTGCATTCGCGCAATCGACTACTGCCCGCCTACGGATATCGAATTCAGCGACTTCGCTAGCGCTCTGTTGACTGTCGATGCCGAGCTCAACCCGGATGACACCCGATACAGACTGCGCGACAGCCTCCTCCAGTCCTTCTGCAGCTACGGCATTGCGCCGACGTCAAAAGGAGCCGCCCACCGGCAAGCAGGCTCCTGGGACCCGCCACCGGACACGGCGCAGTTGGTCTACGACCGAACGCACTTCGAGAACATGAAATCCGATCCCGACGAGCTGTTTCGATTCGTTTGGGAGAACCGCGAGGCGTTCCGGCTGCACGATCAGGCTCACACCCGGGTGCTGTCGGTGCGTCCCTGCATCCGGATCGGGCGTGATGGATTCACGCTGCGGGAGACGGTCGCCGAATATCATCAGACGCTCAAGCTCTTTGCGCGCGAGTTGCCCCGATTCGGTGTTACCAGGCCGCGGGGTATGTCAGCCGATACAGAAGTGACTCTTTACGGCGGCAATGCCGTCATCTTCGACGAGTATGGGCACGTCAAATACAACATCGGCAAGTCGATCCTGGATAGGCGGCGTCAGTCGAACCGACTGACGCACCTCTGGAAGAACGGCGCCTTCGAACCGGGGGCGGGGAAAGCCAGGGCCTTCTCGCGGCTGCATTTGAACCGCAGCACCAACTGGTATCGCGCGATCATTTCGCCCGATTACACGACTGCGCAGAAGTAGATCATGTCCGCATCACCGACATCGCTCACAATCCGCATGTACAACGTCGGCTTCGGCGATTGCTTCCTGCTGTCGTTCAAGTATGCGAACCGGTCACGGCATGTGCTCGTGGATTACGGCAGTACCTCAGCCCCCAAATCCACACCTAAGCATGGTCCGAAGAAATATCCGACCAGTTATATGAGCGTCGTCGCCGAGGATATCAAACGCGTGTGCGCCGGCAAGCTCGACGCCGTCGTCGCGACGCACCGCCATCGAGACCACGTCAGCGGCTTCTCGAGCGATACGGGCACCGGCCAGGTCATAGCCACACTGAGTCCCGGCTGCGTGATTCAGCCGTGGACTGAGGATCCGAGGGCCAAGGCGTCCGCGCTTTCCGCCACCTCCTCGATCTATACGCGCGGCAGACCGGATCATCGCAAGATGACCGCCCACTTCCTCGGCGCGTTGGAGGATATGCACCGGGCCGCCGAGTCAATTCAACAGCTCGCCGATCGAAGCGATTTGGCTGGCTCGCAAACACTGGAGCAGCTGAAATTTCTCGGCCAGGACAATGTCAAGAATCCCTCGGCCGTGAGGAATCTGCTGCACATGGGACAAAAGAGCCGGGCCTACTACGTCAACGCCGGCATGAGGCTGAATTTCCTGCCCGGCGTGCGGTGTACCGTACTTGGCCCTCCAGCTCTGCGGCAGAGCGATGCTATCCGCAATCAGCGTACGCGCGACCCGGGCGAATTCTGGCAGTTCCGTAGCTTCTGGGCATCGCAAAGTCGCGGCTTGACCAGATCCACGGCGTTTGCGAAGCGGCGGTCTGTTTCAAAGGCAACCGCACATGGCATTCCGCCGCCCAGTGTGCGCTGGTTCGTCAATCAGGCTCGTCAAGTACACGCCGATCAGATGCTCGGCCTGGTGCGTGATCTGGATGACGTTATGAACAACACCAGCGTCATCCTGTTGCTGGAGGCGGGGCGACGCAAAATACTGCTTCCCGGAGACGCCCAGATCGAGAATTGGGCCTACGCCTTGAGCAAACCCAAGTGGCGCCGACTGCTGTCGGATGTGAATGTGTACAAGGTGGGACATCACGGCAGCCGCAACGCGACGCCGAAATCCCTATGGGATCTCTTCCACCGCACCGGCGTTGTCGGCAAGGCTGACCGCCTGGAGACCTTGTGCTCGACCAAGTCTGGCAAGCACGGCTCAGCACGTTCCGGTACCGAGGTGCCCCGACGCACGCTGGTCGCCGATCTTCGTAGTCGCAGTACCTTCACGTCGACGGAAGAATTGAAGGACGAGTTCTGCTACATAACCGATCTTGCACTCTAGAGAGTCCCATGACAGACAGCGCGCTGAGCCCACTACACGAACTGGCAGAAAGACAACCCGAGGCCGGCACCGCGCTGTGTCTATCGGGTGGCGGCGTCTACGATAACCTGGGGCTCGAGACGGCATGGAAGCGCTACTACACGCTCCTAGTCAATGACGGTGGCGCCCACTTTCAGTCTCAACCCAACCCCCATCACCACTGGGCGCGTCACTCCTACCGGGTACTCGACCTTATCGACAGTCAGGTCAGGACGTTGCGCGGCCGCCAGCTCGTCACGCTGTTCAAATCCCGCGAGCGCAAGGGCTGCTACTGGGCTATGCGGCAGCTCTACCTCAACCGCCCCGCTGAAGCGCCCAACGGCAGGGACTGCCGAGCTCGCAGCGACACCGAGCCGGCTTCAGACCATGGACGCATCGGTCGAGGAGCGGCTGATCGACTGGGGTTATGCCGTCTGCGATGCATTGCTGCGCGCTTATTTCAATCCCGAATTTGCCGTACCCAAGGATTTGTCGTATCCGGCAGCCGACATTTGATGCATACGATGTCAGCGTCGAGTGCAACCTAAGGAATCTGCCGCCATGAACGCTCCCCTGCTGCCCGCCCCCGTAAACACGTCCTCAGCACCGGCATCCGCATCTGAGCACGTCAACATATTCATCAGCTACGCTTCGGCGGACAACGGCATCGCGGTGACGCTCTGCAATGAGTTGCTCGCGATCGATCCGCGTCGCGTCTCCTGCTTTCTTGACACCCAGAGTATCGAGTGCGGAGTAGACTTCCAGTCCGAAATCGATCAGGCGCTGGAGCGCGCCGACTGGCTCGTGTGTATCTTCACCGGAGAGCAGAGCGAGTATTGCGGCTATGAGATCGGCGTCTTTTCCAGAGTGCATGGGCTCGTCCCGGGCAACGTCAACAATCGGCTGGTCTGCCTGCACGATGTGACGACCTTGCCGACGCTGTTTCGGCCTCATCAGAACACCCGCGTCATCTTTCCGCCGGAAGGCTTGTCGGATTCGCCGAATGCCGATGAGGACAAGTTCTTCGGCCCCTCGCCACTGGCGAAGTTCTTCGCCAATGTCTACAACTTCAAGAACCTGTACGTAGCGCGCGATCTTGCCGAATCGCAACGGCAGCTGTACAGCATCTGTCAGAAGGCCAGAAACGTTACCAAGGCCTTCATTGACGCCATGGCCAATGACGTGCGATCCGACAGTCCGACCCAATTGAGTGTCGACATCTCCGTGAAAGTTGCGCCCGGCACCAAGTTGACCAAACTCCCTCCGAACGCCGAAGTCTCCGGCCCGCTGCAGAGCATGGCCCTGTTCGGCCTCATGCCGCCGCGGCAGGAGGGTCGCTTGCCGTCCGTAACGTGGGATCAGATCCGCAAGGAATTCGAGACCCCCTATCGCAGCGTGCCGTTGTGGATGGAGCGACTCGAGCAGGATATCGTCGATGCGGCCAACAGCAAGATCCTTACAGGACTCGAGGCCACGTTATTCAGCAACGGCAAGATCTACCGCACGATCCTCTCGCGCGACATCCTTTATCAGAACGGCGATCACAAGTTTCAGGTGCTTTTCGTCGAGACGCTGCCGCGCCAGTTCATCGGCAAGCGGCACAGCTCGCTCATACTGGCCGGGATCGTTCTGGCATCGCGCTTTCGGTTCGCGTATCTCGAGGAGCCTGAGGTCGTCTGCGCTAAATTTGAAGATGAGCGCACGGATGCCGAGTTCGAAAGCAATTGCCGCCAGCTGTATTACGATCTGGAGCGGCAACAGCACGAGGCCATCGAGCTAGGATTGCTCGATCCGTTGGAGTTTGTAAAAGCCTTCGGCGACGGGAATCGCGCCTTCGCTGAAAGCCTACTGAAGACTGCCAACGAATGCCGTATCCGTCTCGTTAGCGCCCTGCCCAACCCCGAAGCACCCATCAATTCGGGCAATCGCGCTACGGTACGCGATGCCATCCGCACCTACCTTCACGATGTCGAACCGGTGAACAGCCGCTTCCTGCTGGCCGCCGTCGACGTCTTCAGAGATGACCTGCGTACTCAAATCCCAGCGGCCGACCGCCCCCTTGGCGATCGCGGCCCGCAGCGGCCCTAAGTTGGCGCCTGTTATTGCCGTAGGACGCGTTTTAGTACTTCAATGATTCTTGCCGCAACGGCGTCTGGACTATCCTCTTGTGCAAGGGCGTCAAGCTCAGCGTCTGTGGGGCGCTGCTGAGTGCCCTGATTGGTTGATAGATTGGAGCTTTTAAAGTTCCGGGCGATTTCGGCAGCAGCGCCACCGGTGCATGCAACAGGTACGACCAATGAGCCGGCATGTAAGGCCGCGTCACATTCGGCAAATACACCGTCCGCACGTTGGCCACCCGCCCTCAGACCTCCAACGATTACTGCCGCACCCGAAAGTTGAGCCAGCTCGGCGCGAATTGCCGCCCAGTGAGCCGGTTGCGGCTCCCCGTTGGGCGACTGAGGAAAGGGCCTGGCGATCAGGCGCCGCTCCAGGTCCCAAGCGCCGGTACGACGGAGTCCATCGAGGAATCCGCTGAGTGATGCCGAGCCGACTCTCAGTCCGGCGCCAGTCACTAAGGTAAATCCTTCCTCAGCGAGGGCAGCGCCGAGAGCCGACGCGATTTGCGAGACGTAGCGCTCCTTGTCAGGGTCCCCCTCAAGAGGCCAGCTCCCACTAATCCAAATCTTATTCTTTGCGACCGCTCTTTCAACGGCGTGCATGAGCTTAGGAACTTCGTCGTATGAATCAATCTCGACTACGTGTAAGCCATACCGAAGTAAGTCTTCAGCCCAATATTGATGTTGCGCCAGCCTGGCCTGATGTTCCGCGTCGGAATCGAAATCCTCTCGCTGCGGTGGGCGCACGATCGCGAAATGTTGTGGCGGCGTTTCGTGAAAGCTTTCCCGTATTAGCGCTAATACGTGCTTGATATTGGGATCAGCAAAACTTAAGCCCAGAAACAGTAGCGACAGGCTCGTCATATGTGCCTGCAATAGCGGAAGAAATGCGCCTCGCTTCAGGCGGTAAAGCTCATAGTCATCTGTGGCAATGACTATCTCATTCGGCCGCTCCACGGAGCCGTGCATTTTGAACAGTCGAACAGCCCCGGGGCGTGGGCGTAGAGCGAGGTCGCTCGCTGCGCTGACGACGTCCACCGGTCGGCCAATCGCCTCTAATGCCCGTTCTATTAGCCGATCGTAATTGGTCGTCCATATATTTCGGATTGGAAGGCGAGCAACAATTTGCAGAACTTCCGGCACGGGCTTGTCTACGCCGATTTGATCTTTTATAACCTGCAGTATCCGACTCTTGTTGGACTTCCGAATGCTCCACTGAGCGAGAGCTGCTAGATCGTGCACATCGGTCGAACGCACACCCAGCTCCTCGCCGATTTCATGGAGAAGCTTGGCCCATGCCGGGTATCCAGCCCCTGCGGAAATCCCAGCGCCGACGAACAGGGCCGCGCAATCATCAGATAGAGCGCGAGGAAAGTCCGACAGGAATCTTGTGCGATTGATCATATATGCGTCCAGAATCACTGGATTCCTGCTTGCTTGGCGGCCTTCTCTACCCAGTTCCCGAAGTTGTTGTAGCCGTCGCCGTCGACCCAGTCATAGGCCGCCAGTAGATCGCCGAGGGTCCGCTTGTCGGTGTTGGCAAGTAAAGTGACGCCGGTTTTGTCAAACGTGTCCTGATAAGGAGCGTCCTTCCATCCACTGTCGTATCGGATCATGGGCTTGTACTTTCCATCCGTAGCTGTACCGTAACCCAGAAACGAGAACGGATTGGAGCCTGCCGTATCCGTGCCTTTATTGGGATCTTTCAACTGATGAATGCGGATGCCGAACACTCCCTTCCCGAGGGAAATGCTCTTGAGGATTTCGTAGTCCACCCATCTCCGATTGTAGGTCTCTTTTCCAATTAGCACGCAGAGTACTGAGCTTCCTTTGAGCCCTTGGTCTATGAGCTTCTTGACTGCCGGATCACCATCCCTTTTAGCCTTTTCCTCGAGTGAGCCGTCGAAGTAACCGGCTTCTGTGTAGTTTCCTCTTGCCACGTAATGTTGCTTCACCTGCTGCACACGAAGGATATCGCGTTGATAGTGAAACGAGAAAAACACCGTTCTGGCCATGCCTGCACCGTTTCTTATGCGACAGTTAATGATGCCATGATGGGGCTGTGTTCTACTCGCGAGGAGCTAGGTTGAAAGCTAAACTGCGGTCGCTGCGTGGTGAGAATATACTTGGGCGCTCCAGTGTTTCGAAAGCCAAGAGCAATGCCCGTTGCTCATGCTCCTCGTTAGCCAGCAATGTGAGCGGTCGCTGGCATTTGCATCCGGCGTTCATCTTCAGACTCATATCCCCCCTCTCGGAAATGGCTTCTCGTACTCGCTTATAACCGACACTCCCTCGCCACACCGTGAGTAAGTCGAGCATTCGCGTATACCTTCCGTCTGTTTCGGGTGAAGCCTTTGCCGAGGCAAAACGGACGGTACAGCGATTCTTGTTCCCTTCGATACCTGGTCGCTGTGTGACTATGGGGCAGGCGGCGGGGACGCTGATCCATTGCCGCTTGCGGCCATCAACTCTCAGGAGCGAACGGTCGCCTTGCTCGAGCTGTTCGCTCGGACAATCGGTACATCTGATACGGCGGTCATACCCTATGATCTCTCCGGGGCGCTGGATCACTTGCAGGGTCCCGCCCCAAAGTTGTTGGCTTTGCCGAACTTCCGGCGGTTGGCCGCTGCGGCTTGACGTGGCTAATATGACCCGATCGTTCCCCCACAGTGGGCGCGTGTCCAACAATCTTGTCTCAGCGGACAGGGTAATTATAAAATCCTAGCCGCTGAGGCAGGTGAGGCCCCAGCGCTTACAACTGATGGCCTCTCGGTGTACATTGACTCAGCGAACGTTTTCATGACTTTAAACGGTGTACTGTCTTAGATCGACTGTTCTAGGACAATATTCCTAGTTGCTCTCGCCTCAAATCCGCGGCCATTCGCCCGATTTTGAGTAACCGACGAGGAAGGTCGTCGTAATTTGCTAGCGTTTGATTTGATACTCCGCGCCCATACCAGAATGCGTCATTTGCCGTATCTACGGCGAACCTCACGCCCCAACGGAAGTCGGAACCTCGCGAAGGGTGCTTTTTACTCACTTCAGTGAGTATGCTTGACAGATTCTGGTCATTTCCCGACAGTCCAACAAAAAGCACCGTGTGTTCAAGGCAGGTCTGCATCATGCCTTGTCGCCACGCGTTGTCGGCCCGACGTCCCCCCGATTTTGAGTAGCACGAGGCTTTAGAGTCTAATCGCCCGGAGAGGAGATTGGACGTGAAGAAGCGGTTCAGCGAGGAACAGATCATCGGGTTTCTGCGGGAGGCGGATAGGGGCGTGGCGGTGAAGGAGCTATGCCGCAAGCATGGCTTCTCCGAGGCTAGCTACTACCTCTGGCGCAGCAAGTTCGGCGGGATGGATGTGTCGGACGCAAAGCGTCTGAAGGCGCTGGAGGCGGAGAACGCCCGGCTGAAGAAGCTGCTGGCCGAGTCGATGCTCGAGAATGAGGTGACGCGTGAAGCGCTACGAAAAAAATGGTAACCGCGCCAGCGCGTCGGGAGCTGGTGCGGTGGATGCAGACCCAGGGGCTCTCGGAGCGACGCGGTCTGCAGGTGGCGCGCATGAGCGCAAGCGCATTGCGCTACCAACCACGACCGGATCGCAACCAGGCAATGCGAGAGCGCATCGTAGCCCTGGCCCAGCGTCATCGGCGCTATGGCGTCGGCATGATTCACCTGAAGTTGCGTCAGGCCGGCGAGCTCATCAACTACAAGCGGGTCGAGCGACTGTATGCGCTCGAGAAGCTGCATATCCGGCGCCGGCGGCGCAAGAAGATCCCGGTATCAGATCGGCAGCCGCTAATCCGCCCCGGTCAAGCGAACGAGATCTGGTCAATGGACTTCGTATTTGACCGCATCGCATCAGGTCGGACGCTCAAGTGCCTGGCGATCGTGGACGACGCCACGCACGAGGCGGTGGCTGTGGTGCCGGAGCACACGATCGGCGGCGATCATCTGACGCGCATCATGGACGGCATCTGCTCACAACGCGGCAAGCCGAACATAATCCGCACAGATAACGGTCCGGAGTTCTGCGGGAAGGCGATGCTGACTTGGGCACACCGCAACGGCATCGCGTTGCGACTGATCGAGCCAGGCAAACCGAACCAGAATGCGTATGTGGAATCATTCAACGGGCGATTGCGCGACGAATGCCTGAACGAACACTGGTTCACGAGCTTGGGTCATGCCCGGGCAGTCATCGAGGCCTGGCGTCGCGAATACAACGAGGAGAGACCCAAACGCGTACTCGGCGGGCGTACGCCCGCCGAGTACGCCAAACACCTGGCCGGCAAGGCCATTACAATGCCGGGAGAACTCTAGTGCCCACCGCTACTCAATGTGGGGGGACGTCGGCTCATCTCTATAGCCGAGGGAATAGAGCAGGCACGCCTTCGAGATGGACAGTCCGAGTGCATCCAGCGCCTCTGGCAGACGATCCAATTCCCTAAGCTGAGATATAGATGCGGATAGCATCGATATACCTAGCATCCCATCCGTAAGTTGGCGATGCTCATCGAAACTTGCTCGGCGTTTCTCCGTCAAAGCTACTTGAGGCGCCAGGTAGTTCTCCAGCTCAGCGGCCATTAGAACGTGTGCGAGGCGTCCAAGCCGCAAATCGACCATCATAAGTTGCGCGATTGCAGACAACGAAAATCCGATCAGTTTCCCCTGCTCCCGAAAATACGCAAGGCAACGTTCTGCAGCGGCTAGGGCACTACTTCTGGCCGCCCAAAGCAAACCTGCGTCGATGTAGGCGTCTGAAAGAGCCATCAGACAAAAGATCAGATCGTGCCGGTGCTCGCGTTTGGCAAAACGTTCCATGGCACGGCCAAGAAGCCCGATGGCCTCGTATGGCTTCTTCGCCTGGAGTCTCTGAAAGCCCCGGTCTCGCAAGAGGGCTGCGCTGGCGGTTTCGCCTTGCCGCTTCTCCATGGCCGCAACGATGGATTCAAAAAGCTTATCGAACGCTTGGCCCTCCCCCGCGCCGGCCGCACCAAGCTCTTGAATTATTGTGACTAGTCGCTCAAAAGGATAGTCGCCAAGATTCTGGGCTTCGTCGACGATCTGATTGAAGGTCGTCCAGATGTGCTCGGGCAGCGTGTTTTCTTCGCCTCGTGGCGCCTGAGAGATGGAAAGAAGCGCCAAGGCGGTTCTGGCCTGAAGCGCATTGTTCGGTCGAGCGTTGTCCCCAGCCAGTCTTTCCAAGGCCGCCGTGAGTGCGGCTAGCCGTGCAGATAGCTTTGCCTCTTCTACGGATAGAACACGGCGTCCAACTTGGCTCAGCAAGACCATCCATAGGTTGTGAACGAGTTCAAGCTCGTCCATTTGCTCGGATTTGAGTGCGTACTGCAGAATTTCGTCTGATTGAGCCCACCCGATTTCGCGGGATTGGACCCACCTGATTTCCTGAGATTGGACCCCTCCGATTTCCTCGGATTGGGCCCACCGGCGCCGAGCCGTCATGAGGACGGAACGGCCCTGTACCGTCGTGCCAAGGCACGAACGGGAGGGGTCCATGGCGCGGAGGAAGTTGACGGTGGATCGATATGCGGAGATCAAGCGGCGGCTGGCTGACGGCCGCGGCGTACGCGAGATTGCACGTGCACTGGGCTGCTCCCGACGACTGATCCGAGAGATCCGTTCGGGACTGAAAGACTCGCCGGCGAAGCGCAAGCCGGCCAGTGACCCGTTATGGATGACGCAGCTGGACTGGCCGGCGATCATCCACGATCTGGGACTGGGTCATCCGCTAAAGTTCCTGTGGGAGGAGCGCGCGCAGCAGCTGACCACGTATCCGAACTTCTGGAAGCAGTTTTACCGCAAGTTCCCCGAGTATCGACACGCCTCGGTGACGGCGCGTGAGTTCGCGCCCGGCGAGCGCGTGGAAGTCGATTACGCCGGCGATGCGCTGGAGTGGCTCGAGCTCAAGACCGGCGAGATGCGCAAGGCCTGGGTCTTTGTCGCAGGCTTGGGCTTCAGTCAGCTGCTGTTCGCCTGGGCTGCTGAGGACACCAAGAGCCGCAACTGGCTGAGCTGTCATCGGCGCATGTTCGCCTACTTCGGCGGCGTGGCCCATGTGACGGTGCCGGACTGCCTGAAGCAAGGCGTGCTCAAGTGCCACCTGTACGATCCGGACCTGAACCCAGGCTATGCAGCCTGGGCCGCGCAATACGGCACGGCCGTGGTGCCGGCGCGTGCTGGGCGCCCCAAGGACAAGGCCATTGTCGAAGGGCTGGTCAAGATCCTGATGCGCTATGCACGCTTCCGGTATCGACATCGGCAATTTACCTCACTGGCCGAAATCAACCGGGCGCTGGCGGAGTGTATCGAGCGCATCAACGACCGCCGCCACACCCGCTTCGGCGTCTCCCGACGCGAGCGGTTCGAGACCGTGGAACGATCGGCGCTCAAGCCATTGCCGGCGGGTGATATCGACTGCGCGGACTGGAAGGACGCGACGCTGCACGCCGACTGCTATGTCTACATCGAGGGCGACTACTACAGTGCCCCTCACATCCACCGTCACAAGCGCCTACGGGTGAAGATCAGCGAGAACCACGTCGAGATCTTCTTAAAGCTCGAGCGCCTGGCGATCCACGCCCGAAGCCGTCACCGCAATGGCCGGCGCGTGAAAATCGACGCCCACTTCCCACCGGCAAGCCAAGCTTATTACGAAGCCACGCCGCAGAAGCTCTTGTCGCAGTCACGCTTCGTGCATGCCGAACTCAACCGGTTGTTCGTGGATCTGTTCAATGCCGATGTCTACGGCAATATCCGCCGTGCCCAGGGCCTGCTCGGCACCTGCACCAAAGAGATTAACTTGAGCGGTCACGAGCTGGCCAGCGAGCGCATCGTGGCGGCCATTGCCCACATGCGCCGCTACAACCGCATCCGCGTGCCGTACTTCAAGGCGCTGCTCGATCAACTGCGCAAGCAGTCCCTCCAGCCCGAAGCCGGCCGGGAGATCGTGCGCCGCCCCGGTAACCCCATGCTGCGCTACGTCAGTGGCGCCGATCCGCTTCCTTCCACCTCACCCCAGGAGCCCTTGGACCTATGAGTACCGCAATCGCCAAAAACATGATGGCCGAGATGAAACTGCTCGGCATGCTCGCCGCCTTCGATCAGGCTGTAAACGATGCCACCCGGGACCAGTCCAGCTACTCGGAAATCATCGATGTGCTGCTGCAGGCTGAAGCCGACTACCGCCAGGAACGCAAAGCGGGTCTGCGAGTGAAGGCCGCCCGGTTCACCTTGCGGCCAGCCTTCCAGGACATCGACTTCACCGCCAGCCGCTCGATTACCAAAACACAGATCAAGGAACTCTACAGTCTGCAGTGGCTGCACGAGTCCCGACCGGTGCTCCTGATCGGACAGACTGGTGTGGGCAAGACCTTCATCGCCCAGGCCGCCGGCCTACACGTCTGCGCCACCGGCAGATCGGTGCTCTTCATGACTCTCACGACGTGGCTTGAGAATCTGGCACTGGCGCGTGCCAGCGGAACCTACCTCCGCTACCGCGACAAGATCGCCAAGCCCGATCTGATCATCATCGACGACTTCGGCATGCGAAAGCTCTCGGCCACCGAGGGCCAGGATCTGTGCGAGCTGCTCGAAGAGCGCTCGATCAACAAATCCACCCTCTTCACCACCCAGTTGCCGCTGGATCACTGGAGCGAGGTCATCGGCGATCCGGTCATCACCGATGCCATCCGGGATCGCCTGGAGCACTCGGCCCTACAAATCCACATCACCGGCGAGAGTTACCGGGGCGTCAAAGCCAGAAAGCTTGCCAGCAGGAAGAAGGACAGCTAACAATCGTCGCCCACGGCTCCGCCGGCATCTCACTCAACGTGGGAACAATGCGCGGAAATCAGGCGGGTCCAATCGGGGAAATCCTGCAGCGTACCTTTCGACAATGTTATAGAGCGTATTTAGTAGCCGGTAGTCGTCAAACCAGAATATCGCCGTCCAAGCATAGTTGTAGGCGATCCTTAGGCGCTGCCGCACGTTTTCAGGATCGCTGGCAAGTCGATCGGCGCGAAGAAAGAGACCGTCGATCTCGGATCTAGGCCGTCCCAGAGCGCGCGCTAGAATGGCAGCGCGAAGCGCATCCTCGACAAGCTGATAGCGCGCGTTTCCATATTTGCCCGGATCGGCTATGCCTCGTTCAAGTTCGTCTAATTCTTGTTGTCGTTCGACGTCAGCAGGGCCAAGCGTTTTCTCGACTACCGATCGTAGGCCTTCGATGCCCAGGGCTTCGATCGCAATCTCGGCGCGACCATTTTCTAAAACTGCTTTCGTAATCCACGAACGGTCGAGGATCGTAACCCTTATGCCCGTCTCCCTGGTCAGGGAGTCTTCGCTGTCGGCACGAGATTTATCCGGCGCGAACTGATTAGTGATAAAGTAAATGCGTGTATAACCTCGATCGGTCGTCGCGATATTTCGAACGTCGCTGGCGACCTTCGTTTTCCAGTCCTTCTTGGCGCTAAATGCGAACGCCCAACGCTCATTACCTGCCTTCGGGTCACTACCGATCCATAACTCGCTAATCTCACTAGAAACAGGCACTGTCTCGCTGTCGGCCTTGCTGTCGCCCCCGCCCGTTGGCCCGGTCTGCGGCCGGAGATTAGGGCAGATCTCCTTTTCTGCGAGGCGCCTCGCAAAGTAAGCGAACTCAACCTCCTGATTTCGATTGGTTAGTGTCTCAAGGCGATATTCGAGGAGGTCTTGCGTAAGCTCCGCGGAGGTGGTCAGCGTCGAATCCGAATACAGGTCCGGGTGCCGGCTGCGCATGTACGTAACCGGATCAGGCTGGCCAGATCGCTCAGCATTCGGGTTCTTTCGTTCCTTCGACATTGCTATTGTCGGAATATTTTGGGGAGGTGAAGTGGAACTGACGGATCACAAAAGGTTCGAACAACGCCTGAGTCCCGGCGCCACTAAGAACTTGCACACCAGCATCGTGGGGATACCGACGTGCGCAGCAGCAGAAGCGCGCCATAAGCAGCATCAGAGATATTATGGAGTGGTACGAGCTGGAAGTCTGCTTGACTCGGGTCCCTCGGCCAAGCGTTCACCCAGCTTCTACCAGTATCTGGCCAGGAGCGGAGTAATCGTATTCGGCGAACCTCCGCCGATTTGTTCTCTGATTCGGGGCTCGCGTACTTTCCGTATCAAAAGTAGCGGTTTCTCTGCGGCAACGCCGCATGCACACTCGCAACTCCTTGATTGAGCGGGATTGCAACGCAGGCATGCGACTCAAGAAATTGCGGCGACGGCCACTCGCGCAAATCCATGAAATCACGGCGCTGAATTATTACAACCGCTACTTCTGGTAGGAAAGGTACACGCACCCCTTCCGCAGAAAAACTTTTATTGTTCGCGGACCTCGCCGAAAGCCAAAACCTTTTCGATAGATGCGACGACACTATCATCCAGCATCCGGGGGCTTCAACCTGGCCGCAAGCCGGAACTCTCCGCTACCAGCGGAATACGCTGCGCCCGCTCGAGATCCCGAGCGCACCTCTTTCGTGACTTCAATCAAATGGCAAGAATCAAGGGACATGATGCTCCTGGGTCGGACTAACTTATCGAGCGCCATTCCAAGCGTTGTTTCTGCGGATAACGTTCTTCCTTGACCCGTCTTCCGAGGCAGGCTAGAACTCACCACTTTTATTTGGTTGGTCCGATCAGAAGTTCCCCCGGTGCGCCGTGCGACGAATAGGCCTGTACGTGGGTAGATTTCTGACACGCGATTTGCCGCCGTCTGCCACGGCACCAAGGCCACCTGGGCCAACTGATTTGTCCTCGCCAGTAGGCCGATTATCGAGCTAGGTCGCTGATGGAAGAACTTGCGGAGCAGCTCGTCCGGCACCAACAATTTGCCAGCAAAATCGTCACAGAGCTGTTCGTGCTGCCAGTAGTCGCTATGACCGACTGGACTTGCGGCACAATGCCTTTGAAGAACTATGTGGCCAAGCTCGTGTGCAATTAAGAATCGTCTCCTGACGGGTGACATTGTCCCGTCGCACTGAATGCGGATCTCGATCCCTCCTGCCCCCTGCAGCACCACGGCCCTCGCTTTTCCGGGGATCGCTCCCTCTGAGACCCCTATGGCCATCTCCTTGCAAAACTTACTCACGTCCAGCGGCACACTCTCCCCGCGTACGAGCTGATTGGCAAAGCTGCAAAGGGTTTCCCAGTATCTACTTCGCTCACGCGCCAGCACAGCTCATTGCTCCAAGTAGCTCCGAATGGACAGTGCGCCGAACGGATAGCTACCAAATGCCCTTGACGAGTCTTGATAGGCGGCTGCTTGCGCATCCGAGGTGACCGAGCTCCCCTTCCAGGGCGAGGTGCCTATTGCGGTTAGCAAGGAAGCTATTCCTCGCGCTGCCTGCAGTGAACTCTCTTCGTGCGTGTTGCCCAACGCCAATTTTTCCACTGCTTGACGCAAGGCGTGCAACATTTCTGAGCTCAAGCCATTCATTGCCTCACGATTAATGAAGAAATGGGCCCGCCACAACCGTCGAAATCTATGCAGTTGTGCTTCAAGGTGCCCGCCGGACAGCTGATTCTCATAATCCCGTTCGTAATCATCAAAGTGAGCAATTTGCTCGCCAATGGCTATTTGGACTCTTGCAATCTTCGCGTTCATTGCTGCGGTATGCGGGCAATACATTGCAAGTGAGCCAGGCTCAAGACGGAAATCGGCCTCTAGCAGTGAGAGAACTGCATTGCGACCTTCTGGCTGCGCAAATGCGGTTTGGACTCTCGTGCGTACATCAGCCGGTAGGTCGTCATGGGCAAATGTGGACAGCCCCGTGTACAGTTGTCTGCGCTGCAATGCTCGAAGTAGAGATTCAGCAACGCCTTTTTTGCCCACCGTTGAAAGATGTAATGCCTCACTGATAAGTTCGTCGTCTCCTAGAGGCAGAACCGTCTTCTCAATGTCCTCGCGATTTGCCTTCCCCCATAAGTCGAAGAGCGCGCGGTCGAGCATGGCCGTGGCTGCCAATTTGGTTCGGTGAAACAGTACCGACTCCGCAAGTTGGTATCGCCATTCCAGCAGCTCCAGAATGGCGGACACGGCGTCCGTTCGAATCTTAGGCCGACGGCCCAAACTGATTACGAAGGCGTCGGTCGGTGCTGCCGTCGGTAGGCCCTTCACACTGCGGACCTCCATGTATTGGAGAATCCTTTCGTCAAACGGCCGGGGCTTGCCTATGTGGTACCAGTCACGATGGAGATAGTCCAACAAATCGGCACAAATGGTGTTGCCAACCATGTAGCAGCACACGGCCATTCGAATCTCTGCACTAGCGGCGAGCTTTTCCTGCGCTAATAGAAATTGGTCGTCCTCCTCTACCTTCGGGCGCTTGCGAATGATGAGGCGAACGATTTCTGCTGGTGTGACCCCTTCGTCTTTCAGACCCTGCGGAACATATTGCGCGAATTGCTCGTTTATCAGCTGGCCAAGCGTTCTATGCTGATCATCAACCCACTCGGCGCCTTCGAAGATCAGGTTAAGTCTCCCGTCCTCGTCATGCTTACCGATAATTCCCAGCTCATCCTCGAGGGTGTGACCGGCTGAGACGTGGCCGATATCATGTAACAGAGCTCCTAGGCGCGTGAAACGCACCTCCGCATCGGAAAGTGACTTCCCGCTGGGTACCCCTCGAGATTGAGCCTTTTCACTGTTGTGGGAAACGGCCTCGATCATTCTCTGAACAATATGTACTGCGCCGAGAACATGTTCCATTCGGCGATGTGTCGCGCCACGATATACGAGGTATGTTTGACCGAGCTGGTAAATCTTCCCGAGGCGTTGGAAGGCAGGGTGATCGACTACTGCGACTTCTTCTGGAAATAACCACACGAAGCCGCTTACCGGCAGAAAGAACTCTTGGCGCTCATCCCTTGTGGACGGCTTCGGCGCTCGGCCTTCCGGCATTTTCGGTGGCTGAAGATTTACCTCAAGGGCCTTGGCGGCCACAGGCTCGTCTTGGAAAAGACGCTCGGTAGGTCCGGAAGTCTTCTGCTTAGCCATCACGCCCGCCCTTGATCGTTACTAGATCTGCATTGTAGTGCTTGCCGGCGGTCGCATCCTCCTTTTGGCGGCTCGAAAAATCAATGAGTTACCGTCGCGGACCAGATGTTCGCCGTCTTTTCGCCTTGGGCTTTGCTTTGCCCGCTGGCCTTTCGCTTTTGCGGCGGACTTTGCGCAGTGGCCGTGACCTGACTTGCAGATTTGTGGCACGACCTCGCCTGTTAGGCGTACTCCGAGGGTTATTGGGTAGCGAGCGGCCGGCTCGCCGCTGCGACAAAACTTGTGCGCCCTTAAGCAGTGCCAACATGCTCTTTCTCTCGATTCGCGCGGTCTCTAGCTCCTTGGACATTCCGGCCAAGTACGAAAGTTGCTCTGCCTCCCTTGCTCTTGTCTCGGCAAGAGCGACCGATAGCTTGCCAATCTGCTCCTGCAATTCCTCAACCGCTCCCGGTTTGTGATCCGGCTGCTGAAGGATCTTCAGCCGCTCCCTCGCCTCCTCGATCGCCCTCCTCCACAGCAGCTCGGTCACCCGCGCCAGCGCTTCCGGCACTCTTTCTAATGACTCCGGACCATCGCCAAGCCGACTCCCCAACTTCTCCCAGTACTTCGCCAGCAACGGTGTGATGGTATTGGGCGATCCGCCGCCCAGCTGCTCTCGGATGGCAGCGACTGACGGCTTCCTGCCCTGCCTTAAAAGCGCATCGGCCGCTCTCTCGACATCAAAAACCCCCACCGCTCCTTCTCTATAAAGAACGTCCCTCCCCGTGAAGGTTTCTTTAGCACCGGAGCCTTCTTTATCTTTCTCAGAGTGCATATAATTACATTCAATACATTAATACACGTACATATCGTATCATACACAATGGCCTCATATAGATAGCCCGATAAGGCCGCTTACAAGCCTTAGAGAAATTCTCGGTGTTAGACTTGCTGCTTCTGAGTGCCGTAGTTCAAGGCTTATTCGCGTGAAAGCGCCGTCGAATACGATCGAGAGTTCATTGGCTCCAGCTCCCGCCGGTGAGCTGCTCGCGCCGCACACCTCTTACACGATCCTCGACATCGAGCGGCTCTTCGAGGCCGATTCGGCGTTGCTCGGCGAAGACCCCTATGCCTTGGCTGCGCCACCTAATACGGTCCGCGCGCGGCGCTCGGATTGGCGGGTGTTCACGCGCTTCTGCGCCGAGCGGCAGTACCTGCCCTTGCCCGCCGCGCCCGCGGTGCTAAGAGCGTTCCTGGAGGCTAGCTTCGAGGGCTCTGAATCCAAATCAGTCGCCACCGTTGAACGCTACCTCTCGACCATCGCGCACGCGCATACGCTCACCGATCTACCGGATCCCACTAAGACAGCTCAAGTCAAAGGGGCGTACCGGCATCTGTCTCGAGGTCGGCCGAGTTCGCAGCCCAAGGCTGCGCTGCGCGGTGGTCACATCGACCACGCCCTCGAACACTTCAAGACCAATCATGCGGCCTCGGACCTGCGGGCAAAAGCACTCCTCGCCACGGCCTATTGCACGATGGCTCGTCGGGCCGAGCTGGTGGCCCTGCAGGTGAAGGATCTCTCCTTCAACGCCGAGTCCGCCGATGGCGTGGCGCTGATTCGCAACACCAAAGCCGGGCGTGAGGAACCGCGCTACCTATCGGCCGATGCCGTGAAGTGGCTCAAGGCCTGGATGGACCATGCCGACATTAAGCAAGGCGCCGTGTTTCGTCGGTTCACTCCGCGAAGGACCATTGGTCAGACGGCGATTGCCCCTCAGGAAGTGGCCCGAATCGTTCAACGCATCGGCTTGGCAGTCAATGCAACGGGCGTATACGGCGCCACGGCATGGCCGGCTTCGCATATATCCGCCCACTCCACGCGGATCGGCGCCGCGCACGACCTGGCGGCGAATGGCATAGACCTCACTAGCATCATGCACTCCGGAGGCTGGAACGATCCGAAGATGCCTCGGTACTACACGCGCGAACTGGCGGCTCAAGAATCCGGCATGGCGCGAATGATGAAGGCGCGTAAAGAAACCTAACTCGCGCACGAGGACGCCAGAAGTACGCTGCCAACTAGCGCCTTGAGAATCTGTAGAATAATTTGGCCTCTCCTCAATAACCGATCGCGACCATGACACTCGTCAGAATGATGCTGGTGCGCCCCTGAAAGAAATCGCGCTCTGCATGCGGTTACGGATTGACTCCCGATTTATTGTGGAGCGTAGCGCCCGCGGAGGCCCGGATGCGTTTACCGACTCCCGCCTCCGCCCCGAATTAAACTGGTACCCCGAACGAGGCCTCGCGCGGATAGTAGCCAGCAAAGTCTAAGCTCGAGGACACTATGGTCTGCCGTCGCGCCAAGATTCTCATTCTGTGCAAAACGTACCCGTCGCCTAGCGCGAGCTATGTGGAGACCTCTTGCGTAGCAGCAATGGAGGAAGGCGGCAGATTACTGCGACTTTACCCGGTGCCATTCCGGCTGTTGGATGATGAAAGTCAGTTCAAGAAGTGGCAGTGGATCGAGGCGGATATTGAGAAGGCGAAGGACGACCATCGACCAGAAAGCCACCGGATTAGGGCCGACACAATCCAATGCTTAGGCGAGCCGCTTCCGACTTCTGATGGCTGGGCGGCCCGCCGCGAACAAATTGAGCTCATCGAAACCTTTGCGACTTTCAGCGACTTGGATCGAGCGCGGGTTGAACGGGGCGTTACTCTGGGCTTGCTACCGCCTGGTCGAATCTTGGCGCTGGACATCACTACGGCCAAACACCCTGACTGGACGGATGATGAACGTCAGAAACTCGTGCAAGAACAAACCCAGGGCAATCTTTTTGCCACGCCGGAAAGCGCCGCCTTGCGGACACTTCGGAAGTTGCCATTCAACTTTCATTATCGCTATCGAGCGGCGACAGACCCTGAAGGCACAGAGAATCGACACAAGATTGTGGACTGGGAAGCGGGCGCTCTCTATTGGAATGTCGTCGGGCGCTACGGGGAGAGTTGGGAACGACCCTTCAGGCAGAAGTTCGAAACGACTTTACCTGCGGGCGACTTGATGTTCCTCATGGGAACAATTCACAGGTTTCCAGATCAATGGTTGATCGTCAGTGTCTTCTATCCGCCTAAGCTGCGACAGCAGCGACTTGATCTCGGATAGAACCATTGGCATTAATGTGCGACACGTGTGCGCCGCTTACACGTGCCGCAGCTCTTGCCACATAAGTGCGATGACATTGGCGCGGGTCTGACTCGTAGCATAGCAGCGCGACGGAAGAACTCTTGCACAAGTGGGCAACAGCATCCACGGCCGCCCCCTGCTTATTCAAGTGGCGCATGAATGCTGCCGTGTACCGCCCCCAATCTCCATCCACGCGGTAACGATCGCGGATTGGCTTTGGGCATCCGAGGTCCCGGAAATGCCGATAACGGAGGCCGGCAGACTCAAGCGCCGCCGAAAGCGCTACTTTCGAGAACCCCCGCTTACGCGAAAGCGGGACATCGCGGACATCGATCACAACTCCTACGCCGCCGCGCCGGAGGCGCTCGATTAACTCCTCCAGCGACGCACCCTCGTAGCCAATGGTGAATATCGTCATTGCCTAGGAGTATTGCACGTTTGGGGTCTATCTCGAAGAGAGCAGCTTCACGTCGGCCACCGTCAATGGCCCCGTCGCCCGGAGCCAGCGCCGTCAGAGGCGGAACCGGGTCCGCTTAACGCACGACGCTCCGGCAACTGAGCTCGATGGCCGCTTGCAGCCCAGCTCCGGTCACCCATCGTGCTGAATGCGCTCATCTAAAATGGCAGCGCAATCCTGGCAGGGTTCGCCCCTGGCCGACAGACTAAGGCCACGTAGGCGAACGAATCCCAAAATTCCATAATCATTGCTGACAGTAGATCGCCCGCCTTTAGCTCCCTAAAGGCGAGACGAAATTCACCGGCCGCACCTCTGGCTGTTACCGTCCCTGCCGCCGCAAAGTCGCGCGCAGCGAGCATGGGTTCCCAATAGTCAGCGGGCCGCGTCTGCATGTGGAAAATGCGCTCAATCGAAAGGAGCGCATCTGGCGGCGCTGGCGTCCCTGTACTCCAAGCGTGCAGCCCTCGTGCGTAGTTCGACAGCACGTGAGTGAGCCGCGCACTGTCCGGTTGCGTGTGCAAAGCCTGTGTAACCGCGCCGTCTTCGTCGGCTTCCGGCCGAAGCTCACTGTTATTCAGAAAGTGGCGGCGCAAACCCGGCTGATACTCGAGCTGCCTCATGACCCGCGCCCGCACATCCTCAATGGCTTGCCCCGGCGTATGCCCCCGCAAGGCCGTGAGAAACACGCGAAGATATTCCTCATCGTGCTTAACGCCGGCATTGCAGCCTTTGCACGTTGGCACGGTTATGAGGTTATCAGGTAAGGGATCAGCAAAAAACATCCGGCCGGGAATGTGCGCCTGGTCGACTGCCGGCGCGGCTGTACAGATCACGCAGATTTGCGCTGCCACGGCTTCTTAGAAACTAACCTTGAGAAAGCTATGCGTCGCTACCGATAGTTAAAAGGAATGAGAACGGCAGCGCACAGGAATACAACCGTGACACTCACTCTTGCTGAGCTTCATATGGTTTGATTAAGTACTTCGATGCGGCGCCATGCACGGAATTTTAGCGTCCCAGAAGCGACCAGTCACGAAGGACTGCTAGCGGTCCGCAGCGGCGATCGCCTCGATTTCGTCAGCCCACGCGCTAACAAGCGTCATGAGGTCCTTCGTTTCACATCAGGCAATCCCCGCTGGGACAACCTCGAGCTTCTCCTGCACGTCTGCGTCCTCTTTTTCAGCCGAGGTCGACTTCACCTTCTGCTCGCGACTGTATGTGCCAATCAAATAGCCGCTCGCCAACGCGCGCGCTTTAACCGCTTCAAAGACCTCCTGGCGCCCCGGCACCTCGGAGAAAGGCTCACCACCGTCGAGAGCGAAAACCTGAAACACGTAGCGATGCTCACCGTGCCCAGGCGGTGGATCTGGCGGCAGCCATGCTCGCTGCAGGAATGAGTTGCGGCCGACCTGGAGCGCCCAGCCTTTATGGTCAGGACTATTGATAGCGCCCTGTGGCAGTTCCGCATCGTCAACGCCCATGTTGACCACGATTGCGTGCACAAGCGGGTGGGGTGTCGGTGAATCGGCGTCTTCGGCGATCAATAGGATCGAGTCGGTCAGTGGCGGGACTCCGCGCCACCGCAAGGGTGGCGAATACCCGAGGCCATCCGCCGTGTATTGAATCGGAATGGAGCCTCCAGGTTTGAACGCTGCGCTTTCGACCTCGATTCGGGGCAATTCCCGCCGGCCAAGGCGGAAAAACACGGTATTTTCGATGCCGGCGCGCTGGGAGCGGAGGCTGTCGCCGATGCTCGGGGGCAAGTTCTCTAACATGTCACACCTGTTCTTTCTTCGGGTCAGAGCTTCTCTTGTGACACACAGATGCGCATCGCGCGATTCCCGTTGGCCCTATAAGCGGGTAAGACTGTTCGCTCCCCGCTCGGCCGTGCCTATAACAGGCACTCAACGCCCGCTCGACGCAGGCGGTTGTCTCGGCCTATCGAGCGCCCTCCCCCGATTCGGGCCCTGATCAGTCGGACTGATATCGACCTGGTGGCGATCACCGCCGCGCTGAGCAAAGAACACACCTGTGCGGCTTTTGAACTCGGCGATCTCCCAGCCCGCATCGATATAGTCGAGCATGGCCTGAATGAAAGTGCGCTTGAGGTGCGTGCCCGGCGGCAGCACACGCACTTCAAGAACAGCTCCGCGCATCGACCGGACGACGTACCACATGGGCTTGTCTTTAGATTCGAATGGGTCGAAGGTTCCGCGGCGCACGGGCCAAACCGTAGCGGCTTCCCTGACGTGGCGTCCAACCAGTAGTCCGCGGTGCAGCAAGCTGTATATTCTTCGAGGGCGGAACCCAAATGCCACGGAAGTCGCGGACAACACAGCGAATCCCCTCCAAGGGCCTGATAAGCATGATCCCTGCGGCGCTCTTGCTCGCAGCATGCGCAGCGCCCGTGCCGCCTCTCGCCCAGGGATTGCCTTTGGGGATCACGCCAGCATCCGATCAGGCCTTTGATGAGCGGGTGCAGTCACGATTTCCCCCAGGATCAGCCGCAGACGTTCTAGTGTCCGAGCTTCGCCGAGAGCATTTCGTCATCGTGGGTCATGAATTCACGAAGGACTATGAACTCTCTGCGAGCCGCAGCCGAGAGAGCTTTCCTTGCAAGGACACCTGGCGTGTGTACTGGAATATCAAGGACGACAAGATCTCAGCGCTCAAGGGCACATACTCCCTGGTACGCCTTTGACTGAGAGCTGAATCATGTGCGGCCGATACGTTAACCCTGCAACAGCCGAAGCGGAGCGGTACTTTGCCATTCATCTGATCCATTGGAAGTTTAACCGCAGCTACAACGTCGCCCCGACCCAGCAGGTGCCTGTCGTGCGCCTGGCGGACGGCCAGCGCGAGGGTCTGATGATGCGCTGGGGCTTGGTGCCCTTCTTTGCCAAGGGCGTGCCACCGAAGTACTCAACGATCAACGCCACCATCGAGAAACTCACCGACGGCCCGACTTGGCGCGGCCCGTGGAAACGAGGCCAGCGCTGCATCCTCCCCGCGGCAGGCTTTTACGAGTGGCACGTGAATGAGGACGGCACCAAGACACCGTTCTACATCACCATGGCCGATCAGCCCGTGTTCGGCTTCGCCGGGCTCTGGGACCGCTCGGTGTCAGCCGAGGGCACGGCACTGGAAAGTTGCACCATCATCACGATGCCGCCCAATGCGCTGATGGCGGAGATTCACAACGCCAAGCAGCGCATGCCGGCGATCCTGCAGAACGCTGATACCGAATCGTGGCTAACAGGATCCACTGATGAGGCGCGGGCGGCACTGAAGCCCTATCCTGACGATCTGATGCACGCACTTAAAGTCAGCACGCGCGTGAACTCACCGAAGAATAACCACGCGAGCCTGATAGAGCCGGAGTCATCCCCAACAATGACTCCTGGCGAGGACCGGACCACCGAACAAGCGCCACTGGATCCGGGACCATTCGTGCTGGAGTAGCGGCTCGCTGTGATCAGGCGGCGTCCCGACAACGCCACTCGGCCAGAATTCGCACGCGGGTCGGAGCGCCTGGCACCTAAGCTTCAAACACGCCACTGACGCGAATCCTGGAGTTGCTGCCTGAGCTCG